>Ga0123357_10003951_pt1 | contig 17223 bp, 19 predicted proteins | sample TergutEmb28metaG_FD_89873 | JGI IMG/M metagenome (GOLD analysis project Ga0123357, IMG submission 89873) | Embiratermes neotenicus P4 segment gut microbial communities from Petit-Saut dam, French Guiana - Emb289 P4 | ecosystem: Host-associated > Arthropoda: Insects > Digestive system > Gut ... | reverse complement strand
GGCAACTCGAGCTACAGCACGAACATAGGGTACCCCGGGAAGATACGTCCGGTAAAATGCGGGAATGACGGCGTACTGATTGTATCGGGGTCAATAACGGCTGGCAACGCAGGGACTGTCACGGCGAAACTGATACGGTACGCCGCGAATGCGGCGAGCTATACGGTCTATACCTCGTCCGCCATTCCGGGCTTAACCGACATAAGCCAGCTGCTGAGCCTTGTCAGCTATGACAACGGCGGCGGCAAATATGTGCTGTTCTACTCGAGCGGGGCGAACGGCGCAGGCGATCTGTACGCCCTGCCGCTTACGGTCAACCCCGACAACACTGTCACATCGGGCGCATTGCAGACGCTGCCAGCAGGCAGTATCGTGATGTTTGGGCATGTTTCGGGCGGCTCGTCCATCGCGCGCAGCTCCGCAAATACGTTTCTGTTCTCGGCAGACGCTTCGTTAGCGGGTATGCCGACCATCACGACCGCCGCACAGTTCCAGACGGCGGCGATCGACAGTAATGGTGTTGTCGCCATGGGCGGCAAATTCACCCTGCCCGTCGGAAACGGGTACGATAATACTACGTCTGCGCAAACCGGAGCCTCCGATAATCCTGTCCTGTTCGCGAGGCAGCGAAGTGACGGAAACCCAAATTCGCCTGCAGGCGAATTTATCATAACCGGTTTGAGCATGTATGCGCCGTACAGGCATATGTTTTTCGACGTCACGCCGAATGGCGGCGGAAGCATGTCGCTGCCGTTCGCCGTACTGAACCCGACTATGACGTCGAATATGTATGTCACGCGCTGCTTAGCTATCGAGAACCCCGCGGGGAACGGCGAGTTCCTGTTCGCGGAGCACAACAATTCCAACTCCATTTATCAGCCCATGAATTATTATTTCGGGTATCTGACAGATGCGCCGAATCCGGCCAACATCATCGGCGTCGCATTAGACGGTCCCGACGGCAACGGTTTTGTGAAAGTGCAGACGACGCCGAAAGTTTTGCCGAACATATTGCCGGGCGGCGGGCTGATTGCGGGTATGCAGTACATACCGGGCGCGAACGGCACGCTTGCGCAGTATGCCGGTACGGGCACAGTCGTCGGCATGGGCGTCGCCGCCGCCGATTTCGCTTTCGGCGGCGCGGTTCCGTTGCTGAGTTAAGGGGGTGAGAGAATTGAAAATTGACTGGAAGCAAAAATTAAGTTCGAGGCGGCTGTGGTTCGCCGTTGCGGGGTGGCTGACAAGCGTGCTGACTGCATTCAACGTCAGCGATAATACAATAGTTCAGGTTACCCTGCTTGTGTCCGGGTTCGGTTCGCTGGTTGTGTATATACTTGGTGAAAGTATTGTCGACGCGTCGGCGAAAAAAAATAATAACGAAAATAAAGAGGAATAAAAAAATGTTACTAAACGATATAATACAGGCGTTGACGCCTATATCGATAGTGTTCGCCATAGTTTTCGGCTATTCGCAGTTCAGACGGGCGAAAAGAATAGACGAACGGAAGGACGATGAAAACGGCACAGCTGTCTTGATAAAGTTGGAAAACGTCATGTCGTCTATATCCGAAATCAAAGCGGAGATAACGTCGTTCAAATCAGACCATGATGAATTGGTGACGCACAAAGAGAAACTGAACGCCATACTGAAACGGATAGACGATTTGGAAAATGAGATACGCGAGGTAAGGAAATTACAGCAAAGCGGTAGAAATATATGAGTAAAAGAGTATTATATACAAGAGCGGGCGTGAAATATATTCGCGCTGATACATTGAAGAAAAAGCCTGAATTTACAAAAATATTCGTCGCGGCAATCGTGATATTCTGCATTTTGTGTATCACAGCGAATTATATTTTTGCGTTCCTTGAAAAAGCGAACGTAAATGCGGACGTGACTGTCGAACTTATCAGAGTTATACTCGGAACGTTTTTCACGTATGCGCTGAAAGCCGGCTTTGAAAACGTCTTTAAAATAAGAAAATCGAAAAATAATGAGGAGAGTGACAATAACAATGTATAAAGAGCACATTATCAACAGCAAAAACGAACAGCTTACGAGCGGTTTCCGACCGCCAAACCGCCCCACTCATGTTGGGTGCGACTATATAGCGTCCGACAACTCACAAAACACAGCACGAGGCGTTGACATAATCGCGCTGGCTGACGGGACTGTTAGTAAAGTGGCATATGATAGTGCACGAGGCAATTATGTCGATATTGCACACAACAGCAACATTACAACGCGTTATCAGCATTTGCGGGACGGCGTAAAGGTAAAAGTGGGCGATATTGTCAAAAAGGGACAGGCGATTGCAGTAATGGGCAACACCGGCGATTGTTCGTCGTCTAACCCGAATGTGCTGCCGGAGTATCGCGGCACACACCTGCACTTGGAGATTCATGTCAACGGTGTGCCGACCGACCCTGAACCGTATCTTACAGGTGCGAAAATGATTAGTACAATGAATACGGTACCGCCGTCAGCGACAGTATCATCATTCAAAGTCGGCGATAAAGTCAAAGTTAAGCAGGGCGCGAAAGACTACAACGGCGTAGGTTTAGCAAGTTTTGTCTATACAAATACATATGATGTACAGCAAGTGAACGATGATAGAGTTGTTATCGGCATAGGCGGCAAGGTTACCGCGGCTGTCAATGCAAAAGATTTGCAGAAAGTATAACGCCGAGGGAAAGCATAATTGCAGTAATCATTAAATGACATATGTATCTGTTATTCCATGTGCCATTTTGGCAAGAGTGTTGCCTGTGCACGGCAATATAATCATAGCTTCAAGATTGCGGTTTGGTCCTATCGGTTCGCTGTCCTGGATTGTGCATATTATTTTTTTCTTTGCTATATCTTCGACCTTGCGCGAAAAATCTTCAGCTTTTCCGAAGCGCGTCGATATATTACGAGAATTTTCGGATAATATAGGCAGTATATCAATTCCTCTGTCAACAAATGATTTCATAATCTCAAGCGTTCTTTTGTGAGTGCAAAAAGTAACAAGATAGCAATAAAATGTATTAATAAAAAATAATATTTATTTGTTCTCCATCTAAAATGACTTTTTCTATAATTTTTTTTGATACTGCTTTTTTAACGTCCATTTCATAATCAAACCAATTATTTATAACTTCGTCAATATCCATGTCTATTTCAATACTTCTATTCGCTTTTAACTGTATATTATTAATTTTATCTATTAATATTCTCTTCTCTCCGTCCAATTTTTTTATCGCATCGTCTAAATATTTTATAGTCACTTCGGACAGATTTTCAAACTGTTTCACATATCCGTCTATCTGCTCGTCAATTTTAGCCGTTTGTATTTTTAAAGCATTAAGTTCGGGATTATCTTTTTCGATTTTATTAGGCTGAATGTTTTTTAAATTTTTCAAGTGAGATATAATTTCCGTTTCAACGATTTCTTCCACTTTAGAGCTGCGCACCATATTTTTGAAATACTGGCAAGTATTATAATCTTTTCCCGGACAGTACAGATATTTATATTCTATCGGATTCTTATGTTTGCGATTGACGCATTTTTTCACATAAAGAGTATATCCGCATTTACATTTTATCAAACCTTGCAGCCATGTCAGATTACCTGTGCCTAAATTGCTGTGATTCTGTTTCTGATTAATTATATATTGAACCCCTAACCATAAAGACGGTTCTATAATACCCTCATGTAGCCCAAGCGTCACAAAGTCCGTAGATAGATTTGAGAATTTTATGCCTTTTCTCTCGGCGGGATTCCCATATACATAACAACCGTTTTTGCCGATAAATTCATCAATATCATTATTCATTTTTGCGCCCAAACCGACTAAATAATTATATACATCAGCATTTGCCCTAACATAAACAGGACTTCGCAATATGCGGCTGACATTATTATTACTCCACGGTCTATTTTTTCTGCCTGCTATTTTACTGTTATTTAACCATCTTGAAATTTCTCCCATGCTTTTACCTGAAAAATAATCGCTGAACATCTTTTTCAAAATAGCACTTTCTTCTTCGTTTTCTTCAAAAGTATAGGTTTTTTTACCTTCGACATATATTTCTACTTTTTTATATCCGAATGGCTCTTTGCCGCTTAAATAAAAGCCTTTTTCGCCTCGCGCATAAAAATTATCTGTAGCCCTTTTTTGTATCGTTTCCCGTTCCATCTCTGCGAACATCATAAGCATATTTAACATTAATTTGCCTGTCGATGTTGATGTATCAAAATCTTCCGCGCAGGATATAAGTTCAACATTGTATTTTTGAAATTCTTCGCGCATAGTGATAAAATCAATCAGCGAGCGGCTTATTCTATCTAATTTATAAACTATAATCTTAGATATATTTTTTTTTCGCACTTCCGTCATCATGCGTTGAAATTCGGGGCGGTTAGCGGAAGATTTACCCGAAAATCCTTTGTCTGAAAATACCTCTGTTTTTTCCGTATTAGAGGATAATATTTTATTCCTGCAGGTGTCAATCTGCGTTTCTATAGAAATACTATCCTTTTTATCAACGGACTGCCTGACATATATAGCTATCATTGTTACACACCCTTAGTTTTAAATTTATAACATTATATATAATTATAACGCCAATTTATTTCCTTGTGCTATATTTTCATTTTTCGTAACTGTTAAATCTTTAATAATATTTAAAATATCATATTTTATTTGTGCATCTTTAAGTGCGCGTTCTTTATCGGTCATGATAGATTTATATGCCTTGACGGTAAAACCGTTTTTTTCGTAGGTGCGAATTAATTCTTTATTATCGAAATCTTTCAATAAATCAACCTCTCCAATATTTATGACATTATCGTTATAATACAAATTATATGCGAGATATAAATTTCTGCTTATTTTTGACGGAAAATCGTCGTCAATGCTATTTTAAATTAAAGACAAATGTCATTTTGGGACTTGTATTTTTGCGGTTTTTCTGATATAATTGTTAATAAATCCTCGTTGAAATCTTTTCTTGCGGGAAGTTCAAGTCGTGTAAAATAGCCTTTATCGGCATATTTTCGCGCTATAGATACGGCGGCATCACGCCCTGCAGGGTCATTGTCAAGACAAAACACTAATTCTTTCGTATAATTATGCTTATTCAAAAAGAATGTTAGTGCTGTGTCGGATGTTCCCGCCAATGACAAACGATTATCTTTCAGCCATGCGGATTTATCTGCTGAAATAATATTATCAAGGCTTGCGTGGCTCATAGCGTCTATGGCACTCTCGAATATATACAGCCGTTCCGACTGTGAAAATGCCATATTGAAACCGTATTGTTTATCGCTTCCGGTACAATCCATACGGAAATTGCTGTGCATACTACGCAAAGTGGCGAAACGGGGATTGTGATGTTCGTCATAGCCAACAAAAACGACGTTACCACGCTTATCCTCGTACAGCATTTCTTTTTGAATGAGCGTATTAACAATATCGCTGTCAATTCCGCGCTTTGTACACAAATAGTCGTATAATCGAAATTGTAATCCCGTCTTTTCGGGCAACACCAGAGTTTTCGGCTTTTCCTGTGGGGGATTGACTGACGGTATCGGAAACTCGATAGCGAAATGCGACTCAGTTAATTCGTGTATCGCTTCATGGAATGGCATATTTTCAACTTTCATCAGATAGTCCAATACTCCGAAGCCGCCAACGCTTTTACTGTGCCAGTACCATGAGCGGCGGTTATCTTTCACGGCGAGGCTTGTGTGTTGTTTACAACGGTACGAATCACCGTGGCGGACAAATGTGAAACCGTAACGCTGTTCAAAAAAGGCGATAATATCGGTGTTTCGCGCTTGTTCTACTATTTTGTTATCAATCATTTAATAAATCCCCCTTAATGTTCCATATCATTACTGCGTTTAAGTTCAGATGTTGAGTGTTGTTGTTCCTGTCTTTCGGGCGGCTCTCTCAAAATGTCCTCAATAACCGCCATTAACCGTTTCGGCGCACGTTTCAACGCCGCCATAAACTTGTCAAACCATGTCAGATTTTGCATTAGTGACGGGCGGCTTTTCTTTTCCCTGTCAAGTTCTGTCCTTAATTCGTTGCGTTCATTTTCGGCGGTAGTTAACCTACGGCGCATATCCGTGACTTTATCATCAGCCGTGACAGATTTTTTAGCCAGCGTTTTCAGCGTTTTCATATCGTCAGCCGTAACGGTGAAACTACTGCCAATCAAGGCAGGTTTTCCCATAGCTTCAATCTCTGCAACGGTAGCCGCCGCTTTTGCCTTAACCGTGATTGTTTCGTCTAACTTATCAAGCCGTTCCCTTTTCTTCTCGGCTTGCGCATCCAGTTTTGCGGCGGTTTTTTCTTTGCCCTCGATTGCCACGTCAAGAGCGGCGGCAGCTTCCTGCTTCTGCTCGACAACGGCGGTATATGTGGCGGCGCGTTCTTTTTCTTTCTGCGCTTTGTATTCCTCCGCACTTAAATGCTCCGCTGTACTACCGCGCTCTCCCCGCTCAAACCCGATAAATCCCGCTTCTATCATATGCTCGTGGAATCGGTCTTGCAACAGGGAGTAACTGTTTACCCAGCCTTTTTCCGTCCTGTATCGCGGCCATTTTTTACTGTGGCTCACCTGCTTGATAACCTCTTTCAGTTTCCCCGCAAGTTCGGGGTTTTTGTGGCTCTTCTGGAAATAGACCTCTTTATCAACGACGGGTAAATATACGACGTGCAGATGATAATGATATACATCGCGTCCTAATTCTTCCGACAGAGCTTTGTTGCGTTCGTCAGCGTGCATGACTGCCGAGAGTATATACTGTTCACCACCGATTTCCTCAACGGCATGGCGGTATGCTTCTTCAAAAAAGGATTTGGCGTACTCGTACCCGCCGTTGCGGTAAAAGTATTCGGTGTTCACGTCAAACACAAATTCATCAAAGACCTTTGCCGTGCCGTCTTTTTTCAAGCCTTTCACGCTGATAGTTCCGTCCGCAATCATAGCGTCGAATGTTTTGGCGTAACTGCCCTCGCTCTGCTTGAAATATACGTTTAAATCTTTTCTGTCAGTTTCAATGTCGGCATTATAATAAGTTTCGTTTTCCCGCTCATTGTGCCGTTCCCGTATTGATATTCCCTTTTTCTGATATGCCTGATTGCGAACTACGCTTTTATCTGCCATAAAATCATACCTTCCTTATAAATATTTTAAAGTGGAATTGACCGAAAATTGCTACACTAACTACACTTCTACACTCGATACTATGAAAAAGTGTAAAAGTGTAGAAAGTGCAGATGTTTCAAGTCGTTCTCAACTTTGCTCCGTAAAGAGGTTTTGGGGATATGCAAGTCCGATAACCACCATGCCGACATTACCGCGCTTAACTTCATAATGGCGTTCCAGTTGTGTGGTAAAGTCTGTTTTTGTTATCTGTGTATAGCCGTTCTCTTTACTCCAAACGATAAATGATTTATACAATCCTTTTACGGGTAAGCGGTTTCCGTCCTGTTCTGCCGTACATTCGCTGAGAAAAGCACCGACTGTATCGGTCTCCAGTTTGTACGCTTCTATAGCGGATTGTACTTTTTCGGGAATTGTTAAACCTTCTGCCTGTAGCAGTCGATAACCCTCAATCAGCCAGTTCAATATGGCACTCCTGTTCTCGCTTTTCTGAAATAGCCTTTTTAAGCCCGTGTCCTGTTCGTTCGGCGGAAAATGGCGATCAAACGGTATCAGCTTAACTCTTTCGGACGAAAAAACTGTATCGTCAGCAGTTCCGGGCAAATGATTTGTATTTATGAAAATCTTAAATTCGGGTCTGAACTCAATGGGATTTTCGTGCAGGAAACGTCCTGTGTAGGTATCGCCGCCAGTAAGCTGTTTTATCAGGGCAATGTTGAGTTCAAGCCCTTTTTCAGGTTCGGGCATATTGACGAGCCGAGCTCCTTTCAGCCGTGCAATATCGGGTGAAGCCGCCGCTCCGTCGTTCGGTCGGCGTGAAAGCGTCTGCGGCTGTATCGTCCGGGCGTAGTCAACTAAAATGTTCGAAATCGTTTCTGTCATGGTACTTTTGCCGTTGCGTGTGCTTTTCCCATACAAGATGAAGAAGCATTCTAACCATGTTTCACCTGATAAACAATAACCCAACGCTTTTTGCAGAAACTTCGCCGCGTCAGCGTCGCCGCTCATAATCTCGCTGATGAATTGCTCCCACCGTTCGCAGACAGCACCATCAACATATTTCACACGTGCCAGTTTTGTAATATAGTCGGTTGGATTATGAGGATTAAGAGCCATTTCAGAAAGGTTATATGTCCCGTTTTGGCAATTGAACAAGGATTTATTGCGGTCGAACTCCGAGAGGCTCATTGGCTGAATGGAACGTGCGTCCGATAAAACACCCTCACGACGTTTTCTGCCCGTGAACCCTGCGGCGTATTTCATAAACGCTTTGCTTTCTTCCGAACCGTCGTCCACGATTTCGGCGTATTTTGTGAGGTTTTGCGCGAAGTCTTTGCACAGTTCCATGACTTTGAACCCGCCCTCGTCTTTCGCCCACCGCCGCCCGTCGAACACATACCATGTTTTCGCTTCCATTACATAGCGGATAAATCCGTTGTGTAAGGCGTAAAACAGATTGGCGATTCCGATGTCGTTATGCGGATACGTGGGATTTTCATTGACGCACAGTTCTTTGAATAATGAAATATACTCCAATATTTAGCGTCCCTCCTTGTCTAACGATTCAATGAAGTTGATTAGCGTTTGTTCGTTAATAAGATACTTTTTGCCCGCCCTGATGTAAGGCAGCTCCTCAGTGCGGCAGAGTTGGCGTATTCTGTACTCCGTCAGCCCGTCAATCACTTTTGCCGCTTGCTTGATTGTGAGAAGTCTTACTTTGCTTTCGTTTGTGTTCATTGATAAAATCCTTTCTTCGACTAAAATTTATATTTATTGATTGCGACTATAAATATCATACAATAAATTAGAGCCGTATGCCATATGTCCCAAATCTGGGTTTGGCATAGAAAAACCGCCCTTTTCCCATATCTGGGTTAGGACGGTTGTAGTGGTTTTTTGTTCTTTACATATTTGAATTTTTGTGATATAATGAAAACAAATTTATATTAAGTTTAGTTTTAAAATTTAAATAAATAAAAATCGAGGGAAATAAAATGTTATACGATAACGAACAATTAGTTTTGAAAGAATTAGGGATGTCATCTTGGAGAAATCTTTCAAGGGATAAATTTATGAAATTGCTTTCCATTATGAATGATATGAGTGATGAGGTTAGATTAAAAATAATTGAACAAATACCACAATTCGCTAAGTTATGTATTGAAGCATTAAACACGGCAAAAGAAGCGTATCAAAAAACATTAAATGAAAATAAACAAACAACGATGGAAATTATAAAAAAAATAGATAATATTCGTGAAACTTTTTCAAAAGAATTAAACAGAGATAATTTATCTGATGAGGAGCGTATGTTTATTTATAAACAACTCGCGGAAATTGCAAATATATATAATGGAATGGATGAAAGAAGTAAAAAATTTTTTGATACAATTTTCGGGAAATTACTCATGGGATTAGGTTTAATTGTAGGTTCTGTAATTGTTTTTGTAGGCGGAAAATTTTTATTATCTTCAAATGGAGATTAAAGCTGATAATAGACATAACATTCAATCCACATAAACTAAACAAAGGCGGGTGAAAATATTTGAGAACAGGGCTAACCCTGAAAGAAAAACTCCGCGATTTGCGTGAGGAAAAAGATTTAAAATTGTCTGATGTTTCCGACGCTACGGGCATACCTAAATCGACGTTACAACGCCTTGAATATGATAGTGATGATTTGAACGCACCCGAAACCCGCGTCGGCTATCAGGACATAACAACATTGGCAAAATTCTATGATGTGTCAGCTGATTATCTTCTCGGCTTGACCGAAAATTTGCAGTATCGAAATGACGCGATAGATAAACTTCGTCTTTCCGATGAAGCTGTTTCGGAATTGATAAGCGGCAAGCTGAATACGCGGTTATTGAGTGAGTTAATCGTCCACCCGGATTTTGCAGATTTACTGTCGGCGTTAGAGGTGTTCGTTGACCGTACCCTATCGGAGAATATGGAAATAACAAACAAAGTTTATAAGATTGCGGTTGATAAAATAAGCAAAAAATCCATAACCGTCGGGCGCGACGAATACATAGCGACATTGAAAGAAGCAAGCATAGACCCCGACGATTATTTACGGTTTCGATTGACACAGCGTTTTGAAAAAATAGCGCAGAGTTTATATAACGAACACGCGAAAGAAACCAAGTCCGAAGCAGGTGCGGGATTCTTAAAAATGTTCAACAAGCAGTTATCTAAATATGAAGAAACGAAAGACGAAACAGGCAATACAGAGCAGGCAAAACTTGCGTTGCTCGCCGAGCAACTGGGTATTGATTTAAAGAAAGCTCCCGAAGAAGAAAAGCGTTCATTGTTGAATCTTTTCAAGCGTTCCAAGTTCGCGCAATTCTTCAAAAAGCGTAAGTGAAGCACCACAGCAACGGGGGAACGCATATACTTTTTAAAGTATATGACCCACTCAGACACTTTCGTCGCTACGCGTCGTAAAGTGCCGTGGGCTCTCCGAGGGGGAACGACTGCCAAGCCTGATGACGCTACCCGTAGTCATCAGCATGGCAAGGGTCACGTCGTCTGCGGACGGGTTGGATTGCGGTGTTTGCGAACGCCTTGCACATCAAAACTGTTACGCTCTGATGTATCCCCGCCGCGCTTCGATTTTGGTTTCGTCTGCAAACGCAGGAAGGACAATGCAAATTTAACAAATTAAGCGTTGATTTTAACGAATTGAATGTGATAATATTTTTTTATACCTTTCTTAAAAAAATAAATATGTACTTTTGATTATTACTTACATCAGTCCCGCACAATTATGAAAATTGTACAAATCGTTGTTAATTTTATAAAATCGAATTTTAAATTATCTTTTATAATTTTTTGGATTAATTTTGCAAAAATTACATAAATTATCTTGCAATTTATCAAAGTTTGTATTATAATATAATATATGAGAGAGTAGTCACGGAAACCAATTTTCCCCAATTTAGATGTTTTCAGACTTTTAGATTTTATAATGTTATATTCCTAAAAAAGTGGGGAGCAAGCCGCATAAAACCACAGCTTATTAACATGGAAAATAGAGCAATTTGGACTTTCCGTGGAAGCTCATGAGAAATTGAGGAGGTAAAATTATGGGCAAAATAGTAAAATTGGAATATGGTGATAACCAATTTGTTGAAGTAGAATTAAAAGAAGATAAGAAATCAGATGGCGGCTTAGGCGGCGTTGATAAAATCAATCAAATAAGTAAAAAAATATTTGATAAATCTATTTCATCAATGGTTTCTTTTTTAAATGAAACTGGAAATAAAATAAAAGATGATTTTAATAATCCGAATATAAGTGATATTAGTATATCTATAGGGGTTTCGATCAATGCGGAAGGGAATTTTGTTATTGTAAGCTCAGGTACGGAAGTAACTTTTAATTTGGCTATTACGCTTAAAGGTGATAATTAAAAATGATTGGCGAAGATAATGTTGTCCAAATTTTTGATAGTAATAAAAATCCGTTAGGTACGGGGTTATTGTTAAATTCACATATAGCAACAGTTGATCATATCTTAAATGCCGAAAAAGATGATTATATTATTAAATATAAAGATAAAGAGTATTATTCTAATGTTGTTTATAGAGGTAAAAAGGAATTTATTGATATTGCAATGTTATCTGTTGAAATAAAAACATCATATACCCCAACTTATTATATTTATAACGACGAATTTGAATTTAATGTTGTATTAAAAGGATTTCCAAAAGAACCTGACTATAAACAATTTACTAATGGGCGAAAGATTACAGGCAAAACAGGTCTATCTAACTTTATGAATAAGACAGAAGATTATCCTTATAGTGGAGACTTTATAACAATTAAAAGTGGGGAAAAAATAACGCCTGGTTTTTCGGGTGCACCCGTTTTTATATATAATGTACTTATTGGATTTGTCGCAAGAATACAACCAAACGAAGACCATTATGTTACGAATGTCATACCTGTAAAATATTTTATAAGTATACTTGATAAAAAATATAAAAGGTTATTTGGACAAAAACGATTAGCAAAAGAAGTTTATTCCGTTAAAGAAAAATTATTCAGAACTGTAGAAAATCAGAAAAAAAATACTGACACAATTAATATATTAGCATTAGCAAATATAAATGATGTTATTAAAACAACATATACTGAACAGAAAGAAACGCTTCATAATTCTGTCCCAAAAGAAGATACTTCAATAGAACAAAGTCGGAAAGTAGCTCTTGAAAATGATGATGGTTCTTGTGAAGAAGAAATTTTAATATTTACAAGTACAGTTGCGGCTGACCATGATATTTGGATTAAAGACCTTGATCGGTATCGTGTGTTATGGCTCCAAAGAAGAGATGCGTTTGACGAATCAACATATAATCATAAATGTGCGCAAGAAATAATTGAGAAAATTGAGAGATTTAAATATATTTTATTTAATAAAAAAGAAAGGATACTATCATTTAATTCACGTACAATGAAGATTTTAGCAGAAAAACGAGTGGAATATTTCGGTAGCAAAGATGGAAAGATTGAAGGAATGCAAAAAGAATTAGCAGATAGGGTCTCTTCTTATAAAATACATTGAATATAAGGATTTTTATATATGAATTTAAAAAAATTTTTTTATATATTCAAAGTTTTGCCAGATGGATTATTGACTTTTATTAGCGGTATTTTGCTTACTTCCGCCATTAATATCGCGACAAGTCAACTACCAAGTAGTATTTTCGATGTATTAAATTGTAAGATTATTATTTCAATGTTCCTTATGTTTGTATCAAGTTGCTTCTTTATTTTATTGGGTTTTTCAATTAAGCCATTTCAAGATGAGTTTTCCAAAACCCCTAAAATTCCTAATGACAAACAGAATATATATAATGAATGGTTTGATTTTTTAGCTGAAAAAAAAGTCAAGAAAAAATGGAGCATACTTTTAATTTTATCTTTATCAACATCAATGACAAGTATTGTCTTGATAATAATATAACAAGGAGAAATGGATGATGGACGGAAAAGAGGCAAAATATTTAACAAAACCAAAAATAAATGAATTCGTAAATATAACAGATATAACTAATGGAAGACACCTTAACTCTATAATTCGTATGGCTGAAAAGTATGTGACTGAGAAATGTATGAGCGAAGAATGTAATATAGCTGAAATAAAATCTGAAATAAAGAAAGAATGGGAAAAAGAAGGGATAGACGTTCAAAAAAAAGTTGAATTGGCTAATAAATTGGCTAATAGTCTAAATAGCCTAAACGATATTAATAAAAAACATTATAGAATTTTTACCAATAGTGAAAAGTCCATTGAAGAATATAAAGCACATTACCCAACTGGTATGGGTGATAAAGACCATGGGGTAGGATATCTTGCTATGTTTCAATGGGGTGCTCAAATACATTACTCTCCGGGAATTACACATCGACAAAAACATCTTGTTATTGTGCATGAAATAGGACATATATTGATGCATATAGAAGATTTGAACAAAAAAAATGTTGATCCCCACCCTCCAATCAAAAAATGGCAGGAGCATGAAGCAACATTATACGCTGAATGGACATTACAGAAATTATATGAAAATTTGCGAGAGAACAGCGAATTTATGAAAGAGATTAATTTAAAAGAAGGGGACTTAAGAGAAGACATTAAAGGGATATATAAAGAATATGATCCTGATTTGATACCTGTTGACTTAAATGCCAAATGCAAAATTGATACAATTATTGAGAATTTGAATATAGGAAAAGAGCAAAACTATGATTCTTTATTACGAGCCGCCGAGCAATATATAAATAATAAAAGGCAGCAGTGTAATGAAAACGCAATAATTAATCATCAAAATCCACCATATAGAATCGAGTTATTCGAAATGGATAATATAAATGAAAATAATTGCTATTCCGTAATATTTCAAAGAGGGACTATTATCTATTATCCAAAAAACAAGTCGAACAAAGATAAATACAGGGCAATAGCGCATGAGATTGGACATATTTTATTGCACGCAAGTATTATTGAAAATAACGAATCGGGTTATGTTATAAATTTTCGGCAAGAAGAAGAAGCAATTTATTTTGCAGCAAAGATAATGGAAAAATTTGATGATATTCAAATGTGATATACGGAAAAAGTGAACGTGTACATAATAGGCAAAAATCTTTCCATAGATGTAATTAAAACATGGAAAGATTTTTGCCTATTGCAACTATAAGCCTCCCATCTTTGAAAATTAGGAAGCCTGTGAGTTTAAATTTTAACGATGCGAATTATTGATTACTATATCGGTTCTGGATTTGCACGTAAATACTTATCAGTTAATTGTCTCCATTCACCGCTTATGAACATATTCTTTAATATCATACATTCTGCCTGTTCTGATATATAACCGAAATTACCAGTACCAATGATACACATATATTTGCTTAAAATGTCAATTTGTTTCGCGAAATCATTTCTATCAATCTTTCGAACATTAACAAAATATGCATCTATATCCGTAACAGTTTCGCATAATTCCAAATCAACATCAATATCTGTAGTAGTCATAAAACATAAATTCCTCCTTCAATCTTCAATATATTTCGAAAACAAGAACAAAAGAAAAAAATGAACCTCCACGCAACAAGACCGAGAGGAATTAAACTTAAAAATAAATTAAATATTAAAGTCACCCATCAATTTAAAATAAATTGTTAAGTATATGGTTCTTTTTTGTAAATTTTCCCCATTTTAGCTTGACATCGAGAACTATCTATTACTATTATACACATCTGAAAAAAAAAGTCAAGTGTTTTTGAAAAAATAATTAAAAATTTACAAAAAAATCACTTGACAAATTTCATGATTTATGATATAATGCGTCTTTAATTCTCACTTATTAAAAATATACTCATAAAAAAGACCGAGTATTATTATCCACTCTTTTTACATTATTGTTGGCTGTCTTTTTGTAATTGTTGTAGTTTCGATTGCTTCTCTCCCGGTACTATCCATTATTTCATATTTTAAAAATACACTCATATATTGTTATCTTGTTACTATATATGTGCAGAAAGAACCGCATGAAGACGATATAATAATGACAAGCAATTAACTGAAATATAACTTAACATAGTAATCCAACGGGTCTTTTATTGTATATATATCGTACTGTCGCTGCGTTATCAGACCTTTTGTCAAAAGGTCGTCGCAATATGGGATTATTTCATTCTCCAACACATAGTCGTACTCATATTTTGAGTTCACATACTTGTTGTTTATTGTCCCAAAAGTTTTACTTTGAAGCACGCCATTATCATCGTAGTAGTAAACACCGGAAAAATACGGATAAACATTAAAGATATAATAACCGTTTGAGTCGCAATCCTGAGATATATCAAACGACTTACCACTACTTGAAACTGATAAATCGCCGCCGCCGTCTTCTACAGATTTCCCGTTTACAGTTTTTGATATATAAAATATTTTGTTTTTTATATTATTTAAATTTTTTTCATAGATTTGGAGAGTGTCTGAAAAATTAATATCAAATTGTTTTTTATCTTCGTCTGACAATTTTGCATATTCATCGGTGTTTTTATATTCACTAATACTTTCTCTATACGGTTCCACAACTTCCTGTTCGTATTCGTCGTCAGTGTACCATTCGACATCAAGAAGCAAGGTATCCCTTGTGTCCCCGAACCTAACATTGGCGTATGGGTCTTCTGTGGGCGCCGGAATTGTCGCTGGTTCTGTGGTTTTGACAGCTGTTGTATTTTGGGTATTTGATGCCTTGTCCGAACACGACGATACCAAAATCAAAGTCGAACTCATAAGAAATACGACTGCCAGCATTATACTTAATACCGTTATCTTCTTTATTTTCATAATTGCCGTTATCCTCTCTTTCAGCGAATTTTTGTTGAAATGGTTTACGAGCGGGTGGAAACTTGCCTTATTTGACTCCATGTCTAAAAGCGTCATCGCATAGGATTTTTTGTTTGCCTCGCCTTTGAGCCGGATTACTCTTTCATCGCACGACAACTCTATATCGCGGTTCATCAGTATATACATCACCCATACAAGCGGGTTAAACCAATTTATGCATAATGTCACCGCCGACAGCCACTTCAGGACAACATCAAAACGTTTTATATGCGTATACTCATGCGTCAGTATATAATCGACCAAATCGCGGTTGTTTGTGTCTATATTTGCGGGCAGTAAAATAACAGGTCTGAACAGCCCGTATGTAAATGGGGCGACGATTTCGTCCGAGAGCATAACTTTGTATTTCCGGCGAAGTCTGTGCGATTTAACCCACGAATCGATATATTCGTTTTCTGAAGGTAATGCGGCTTTGTATTTCCGCGAGTTTGCAGTATGCGGGATTATGAAAAATATTCCGAACGCAAATATGCCTACCAGCCATATAGCAGTATATCTAGTTATATTCATTTTTTCTATGACATATGTGATACATTTAGTCAGACTTGACGGCAAAGATCCCTGTATAGTGTAATTTTGAAACATATCGGATACATCTGATATAATCGGCTGTGAAAAAACATCCTGCGGTTGGACCGCCTGCGGAAACTGCGGGGTTTGACTGATAATCATACCGCCCGATACGCCGTTCAATGTGTTTACCACAGGCGACACGTTGATGACTGACGGCATTGTTACGGAATCATTAACCGGCTGATTATAATCAGCCACAGCACAATAAACGTCTTTTTGGGCAGTTTGTTTATTGCGACGGCGCGTATTATAACCGTAAATATAATCAGCAGTGAAGCGTACAAATTCATCTGCGACATCGACATTTTCAGCACCTCTCATTCCATTGAATTTATCAGGTCTTTAAGTTTCTCTATTTCTTTTTTTTTAAGCGAGCCGCCGCCCAACAGAGATGTAATCAGCCTGTCCGCAGAACCGTCGTACATATTCGCGATTAACTCCGCCGTTTCATATTTTTGCGCTTCTTCTTTACTGATGAGCGCATGGCATATAAAGTCATCTCCCCTGTTTTCGACAAGGCTTTTCTCGATACATCTTTTTATGATTGTATATGTTGTGGATT
>Ga0123357_10003950_pt1 | contig 17226 bp, 16 predicted proteins | sample TergutEmb28metaG_FD_89873 | JGI IMG/M metagenome (GOLD analysis project Ga0123357, IMG submission 89873) | Embiratermes neotenicus P4 segment gut microbial communities from Petit-Saut dam, French Guiana - Emb289 P4 | ecosystem: Host-associated > Arthropoda: Insects > Digestive system > Gut ... | reverse complement strand
TTTACATGGTAACATGCTATTCTTTAATCCCGGTAATAGTTCTGACGGTTGCGACCACTTTGATGTCGCACATAGTTATTCAGGGAGAAATCGCGCTTTTGAATATGATAGGAAGCATAATGTTCTTCTGGGTCGCTTTGCTGCTGTTCTTCGGAGTAATGGTCATTCACGATTATACTCTCGGAAAGAATGTGGCAACGGTAATCGGCTCGTTTGTCGGGATGGCGTTTATCATGTTCATCGCAGTTCTGTTCTCAGGTCTGCTTTTCAAGATGGTAACATTTGTCAACAGCATATATGTTGAAATGTCATATCGAATGTAAGTATATAAGAGTTGGAAAGGAGGATATATATAAATGCAAAAGCATAAAAATATTAATTTGAAAAAAAGACTTCTTACGTTGTTTCTCGCGATAGTAATGGGTATAGGATGCCTCTCGTATGTCCCGTCAATGGTTGTCTTTGCTACTGCTGCGGCGGCTACTACCGATACTACGGACACATCCGTTTTTACAATATCGCAGGATTATACTACCAAGGTATATGCCAGCGCGCAGGACAAGCTCAAGGATTTCGGTACAATGACGTCCACAACGGTAAAGAACGTCACCACTACCACATTTGACGGACAGCCAGTTCTCACCATGAACGGATACGAACTTTATTATCAGGCTGAAACGGGAGAGGTCGCGGTAAAGGACACCAGCACAGGTCAGGTTCTGTTCTCAAACCCGGTCGACGTGGGAAATACCACATCTGCCGCTTCCGCGGCAACAAAAGCCTCGCTTCTGTCGCAGATCCTGCTTAAGTACGAGGACGATGCGGGCAACACATATAATTTCGATTCGTACACTCAGGCGGCGCTCAACGGACAGATAGTAATGAAGCCCATAAAAGGCGGTATTCGCGTGGAATATACCCTGGGCAAACAGGTGAAAAGAAAGTTAGTCCCGAGAATGATTGAGAAAACGTCGTTTGAGCAGAATATAGAACAGTATATAACAAATCCAAAGGACCTCCAGAAATTAATGGCGTATTACACGCTTAAAGACGCAAACGACCCGACTTTGACGGAAAGGGCGAAAAAAGAACTTCAAGTCACGTATCCTCAGACAAAGAATTTCGCTATTTACGTGTTCGACCCGAACGCTTCAGAACGCGAACTTACTCAAATAGAAGGTTTTATCAAGCAGTATACCCCTTACACGTTTGAAATGCTGGACGCGGACGAGCAAAAAGTAAACTACGTAGCCACGGATAAAGCGCCGCCTCTGTTTAAAATGGCTCTTGAATATTATATCGACCCGGACGGACTGAGAGTAAGACTCCCCGCAAACGGCATAAGTTTCGACGAAACTACCTATAAACTCGACTATATTCAGGAACTGCCGTATATAGGCTGCGGAAGCAGAAACGAAACGGGATATACGTTTATCCCGGACGGTTCGGGCGCAATAATCAGATTTGAGGATATTAAAGACACGGTGTTTACCCTAAAGAACCCGATATACGGGTCGGACTACTCATTCAGGAAATTAGTGACGCAGGGGCATACGCAGGAATGGAGGATGCCGGTTTTCGGGGTGGTGAGGAATTACACCGACTCGGTGACGACTACAACAGACGTGCCTGAAACTACCGACGCCGACGGCAATGTCGTTCCGGCAACTACGGTGGACACCGTCACGAAAGTGCCGCGCACCGACGGATTCCTGGCGATAATAGAAGACGGGGATTCAATGGCTCAGATAGCTACGGACCACGGCGGTTCCCAGCATATATACAACAGCGTGTCGCCTTACTTTACTCCCAGACCGCAGGACCAATATAATTTGGACTACAACACAAAGGGAATAAACAGTCTGATTACTGTCGCGTCGAGAAGAAAATACGCGGGCAACTATATTATAAAATATATAATGCTGTCAAGCGACCAGAACGGAAATCCTTCAAATCCGAACGGCGGGTATGAAGCGTCTTACGTTGGAATGGCGAAAGCATACAGAGATTATTTAGTCGCAGACGGACAGCTTACGCAAATGCAGGACGACGGCAAGGATGTCCCGCTTTACTTAGAGACTCTCGGAGACATCTTTACTCCCGAATATATCTTGGGATTCCCGACTGTAGGCAAAACCCCTCTCACCAAGTTCTCTGATGTGAACGCTATGATTGACCAGCTTAATTCAGACGGCATAACGAATCTTAACTTCGTGCTCAAAGGCTGGATAAACGGCGGCATGATCGCTTTCCAGACAGCTCCTACCAATGTAAGGATAGAAAAACCGATGGGCGGCGCAAAAGGATTCCAGGATATGGTGGATTACGCCAAAACCAAAGGCGCAAATATATTCCCGGATGTTGAATATGTACGGTTCTGGGGCAACGAGGATCCGTTCGCAGGATTCAGCGCGAAAAAAGACCTTGCGCGCAATATGTCCGACACATACGCGATTGAGCAGTTCTACTACTACTTGGCTCAGGACTACGTCACCAACTGGGACAGCTACAACCTGATCACTCCGTTAAGTATGGAGCGCATATATAAGAGCGCGAGCAAACAGTACAACAAATACGACGTCGGCGCAATTTCCGTCGACTCCCTTGGACGCGAACTTAATTCGGACCAAAACAAAAGGCAGCTCTGCAACCGTCAGGAAGCCGAGGGCATAGTCACCGATTTATTCACGAAAATAAAGGCGGATAACACGAAAGTTTTAACGAGTTCGGCAAACGCATACGCTTTATCGTATCTTAACGACGATATCAACGTCCAGTTTGACAGCAGCCAGTTCAACAATGAAAGCGCGTCGGTTCCGTTCTACGGAATGGTAACTCACGGGTTTATGAATATAGCCGGAACTCCTATAAACATGTCCGGCGACACGCAGTACGACACTCTTAAAGCTATAGAAAACGGCGCAAATCCGTATTTCATAGTCGCTTATGAAAACGCGAACAGAGTTAAAGAATCGTCCTACGGGCTCAGAACCAAATATTATTCGATAGATTACCAAAACTGGCTTCCGGATATACTCAGCACCTACAAAACGTTAAACGACGCGCTGAAATCCGTGAGAAGCAAGCTGATAATCAACCACGAAATTTTAGCTAAAAATATAGTAAAAGTTACTTACGAGGGCGGCACGGCGTTTATATTGAATTACAACAATAACGAAGTTACCATAGACGGTTATACAATCCCAGCAGAGCAATTTGTAAAAGTAAGTTAATATTATCGAGAGGAGAAGAATAAAATGCAAAATGCAGAAGTAAACAAACAGGTTATTGCGCCTAAAAGAAAAAGAAAAGCATCATCCCTCGATAGAATAAAAGCCCGCGCGGGCTGGGGATTTATAGCTCCTTTTGCGATAGGATTTATTGTAATATACCTGCCGATAATTTTTCAGTCCATATATTTCAGCTTTACTGAAATAAAAGTCTTACAGGGCGGAGGATTTCAGGCAAACTTGGTGGGAATGAAGAATTATTCGGACGCCCTGTTCACAGATCCGAATTTCGTTATGACTCTTTCGACGGGATTGAAGCAGCTGATATTCGACATACCCGCAATAGTCATATTCGCGTTGTTTATGGCGATGATGCTCAATCAGAAAATGACGGGACGCGCAGTTTTCAGAGCTATATTCTTTATACCGGTTATACTCTCCACAGGTATTATAGATAAAATAGATCAGGGAAACAATTTATTGTCTTATATGCAAAACACAGGAAATCCCATAGACACCGGCACCGCAGACAGTTCCAGTACCACAAGCACGGCGGTGCAGATAGTCTCGGCTATGGATTTCCAGTGGCTATTCAGAAATATGCGAGGCATCAGTCCGGCGATTATAGATTATGTAATATCGGCCGTAAATAATATATACCAAATAGTAAACAGATCCGGCGTTCAGATGCTTATCTTCTTAGGAGGACTTCAGTCCATCTCCCCCGCAATTTATGAATCGGCAACCATGGAAGGCGCGTCTGCATGGGAGACTTTCTGGAAGATAACATTCCCGATGATAAGCCCGATGATTTTCGTCAACGCCGTGTACACTGTAATAGATTCGTTCACGTCTCAGTCAAATACGGTGATGACCCTGATATCATGGGAATACGATCAGCCTGGCGGACAAGTGCTGTCGTCTGCCATGTCGTGGATATACTTCCTGATAGTAATACTGATGATCGCCATAGTGGGTCTTATTGTGTCAAGCTTCGTATTCTATCAGCGCCGCGAAAGTTAGTCAAGAGAAAGAATGAAAGGAGTATAATTTATTTATGAATAACCAAACAGTGGTTAAAAGAGAATCTAAAAACAAGATAAAAGTCGAGTTTGAAAGAACTCCTCTCTTAAAAAGGCTTAAAGCAAAATATCTCACCGTATTCTTTCTCACGAAAGTTATCTGGGTAATCTTCAGGTTGGTTTTGCTTGTCGGCATATCCTATGTAGTTTTGTTCCCGTTTTTTGCGAAAATAACCGGCTCGTTTATGAGCCCGCAGGACTTCATAGATACTACGGTAAAAATGGTGCCTAAATCCCCTACTTTGCAGACTTACAGGGCGATAATAGTCGAAAATAACTATTGGAAGGCGCTGTTAAACACGGCTGTGCTCTCGCTCCTCTGCGCAGTGGCTCAGATGTTTATATGCACTATGGTGGGATACGGCTTTTCCAAATTTAAATTCAAAGGCAACACTATCGCATTCGGGCTCGTTATATTTACGCTTTTAGTTCCCCATCCGACCTTGCAGTTCTCAATGTTTATGGAATTCAGATATTTCGACTTTTTAAATATCTTTGAGGGCATCCGACGATTAATGGGATTTACAAAGGCTACGGATCTGAAAGTGAACATGATAAACACATACTGGCCTTTAGCCTTGCTGTCGCTCACAGGACTTGCGTTTAAGAACGGTCTGTATATACTGATTATGCGGCAGGCTTTTAAAGGGTTTCCGGATGAATATGAAGAAGCGGCGTATGTCGACGGTTCGGGCGTGTTTAAGACGTTCTTCCAGATTGTTATGCCGAATATGATTCCGATGATGGTAACGATTTTCCTGTTTGCTTTCACATGGCAATGGACAGACGAATTTTACGTCAATCTGTTTACGACGGAGAACGGACCGTATCTCTTGCCTAAGATAGTGCAGATTCCCCGAAGTCTGACGTTGAGCCAGGCGGCGATACAAGCGTCTACGATGTATCAGTCGGCGATAAGAAACACATGCGGATTAATGATTATCGCGCCGCTGATAGTCGTATACTTAATAGGACAGAGATTTCTCATTCAAGGTATCGAAAGAACCGGCATGACAGCGGATTAATGATTATCGCGCCGCTGATAGTCGTATACTTAATAGGACGGAGATTCCTCATTCATCAAGGTATCGAAAGAACCGGCATGACAGGATAATAAAAAATAATATGCAGGGGCGGGAAATTTTTCCGCCCCTGATGTTTTATACGTTGGATTGTTTGTATGTACTGGCGTTAAAATACGAAAGGCAGTTTCGCACCAAAGCCCTCTTTAGTAAAGAGAACTTTGCAAAACGCCTTTCGTATTTTAATGATTTGCAAACTATTTATTGGATTTTACGCGTCTCTTTTTGTTCCTGTTTGATTTACTGTTTTCAGTTTTGCATAAGCTTTTCAGTTCAGCCAAAGCGTCGGACAATCCGCCGATTTTGTTTATCAGTCCGAGATTCATAGCCGTTTCGCCGTCAATAATACTGCCCACGTCCGTAGCGATTTCTCCTGTGTTAAACATAAGCTCACGCAGTTTTTTTTCTGTTATGTCAGAATGGGTGACAATGAATTTATTTATTCTTTCCTGCATTCTGGTGAAATAGGAAAAACTCTGCTCAACCCCGACGACAAGTCCGTTCATCCTGACAGGGTGAACAGTCATTGTCGCGCTCGGCACAATAAAAGATTTTCTCGCGGATACCGCGAGCGGCACGCCGATTGAATGTCCTCCTCCCAAAACGAGGGATACAGTCGGTTTTTTCATTGAGGCAATCAATTCGGCAATAGCGAGTCCGGCTTCAACGTCGCCGCCTACTGTATTTAAAATAATCAGAAGCCCGTTTATTTCGGGGCTTTCTTCGATTGCGACAAGATGCGGGATTATATGCTCGTATTTTGTGGTTTTATTATTCGACGGAAGAAGATAATGCCCCTCAATCTGACCTATTATAGTCAGACTGTTAATCGCGATATCGCCGCTTTTTGTGATTACCATTCCGGTTTGATTTATGAGATTGTTCTGCTGGTCCTGATTTTTTATATCTTCGCCGGCGTTTTCATTATTTTCGTCATTTTCGTCGATATCGGGGACGTCGTCGTTTTCCGTGGAATTTATATATATATCACTTATTTTATAATCTTTTTTTCTCGATTTCTTTACTTTCGACATATTATTTCTGTTACCTTTCTGTTTATTTTCTATAATTATTATAACTTTAAAAGAAAATAATATACTATTGTAAATTTATTGAAATTCACTTGAAAAATTATTTTATAACTGATATAATTTATACAAATAAATTTATTTTTCAGGAGGTATTTTTCTATGAAAAGAGCCGTTAAATTTTTGACTTTTGTTTTTGCCGTAGTTATGACGGCGGCGTTGATTTCAAATCCGGCTGTAAAAGTAAGCGCGGATGATATGTCAAATACTTCGTGGAAACAGACTCTCAAAGATTTTCTGGTAAAAAGTTTTCCGAGTTTGTTTGACGCGGCAACAATAAACAAAAATCAGGAAGTATTAAATAACTGGATCAACGACTGGGGTAAAGACGCAAACGGTTATACTGATTACGCCGTAAACACTTATGTCCCGAAACCCGGCGATATTCCCGTAGACGCTCTCGGCGGATGGGACGGTCTGAATCCGTATTATCCGTTATTACTGCCGATGCAGTGCCATTTTTACGATTTAGACAACGACGGCATACCAGAAGTGGTTATCACTTATCCGACATCTGTGGCAGAGGGACATCATGATTACGTTTATAAATTAAATAGCAGTACAAATAAATACGAGCAAATATATTCCACAGGAAATTCGCTCGATTTTTACACAAACGCGCAGGATAAGCTTGTAGCGGTCGAGTATATGTATATGACGATATACGGCATACATTTTGCGGATATAAAAGACGGCGGATTTGTATACGGCGATTATATTGATTCGAAGGGCAGCGACACAATCAGCGGCGTAAACGGCGAGAGTACCGTCACGAAAAAATACGGGGATATCAACGGAGCTATTTGGGACGAGGTATGGACTGAAATCAACACTTTAAAGCCATACCCTGAATTTGACTGCTCCGACGTTATCAATTCAATACAGGGCGATATACCCTCACCGAAAACCGGAAGCGCAAACGCGGTTGTATTTGCGGGTCTTGCGGTTATCGGCGCGGCGTTTATTTTAGCGGTATCGAAAAATAAAAAACGATTTAAAATATAAAATAAATAAAAAGGAGAAAATATTATGCTTAACGTTACACATGCGCAACCTACTCCCGGCAATACAAAATGGTTCCAGAATGATCGTTTCGGTCTCTTTATTCACTGGGGGACCTATGCCCTCGCCGCGCGCCACGAATGGGTGAAGAATATTGAGGCAATACCCGACGAAATCTACGACAAGTATTTCAAGCATTTCGACCCGGATTTATATGACCCTAATTTATGGGCAAAAGCCGCGTCGGACGCAGGTATGAAATACTTTGTCATCACCACAAAACATCACGAGGGTTTCTGCCTCTGGGACACGGATTTAACCGACTATAAAGCCACCAACACTCCTTATGGCAAAGACGTTCTCACTCCAATGGTCAACGCATTCAGAGAACAGAACATGAAAGTCGGATTCTATCACTCGCTTCTGGACTGGCATCATCCCGAATATACGCTCGACGAATGCCACGCTCTCAAAAATAATGCTGAATATCAGGAAAAAGCAAAGAACAGGGATTTAAATAAATACGTCGATTATCTTTGGGGACAAACCAAAGAACTGATGACAAGATTCGGCAAAGTCGACATTCTCTGGTATGATTTTTCAATAGGCAAATCCGATCGTTTCCCCGGCAAAGGCAGAAACGAGTGGAGAAGCGAAGAATTAATCAAAATGATTCGCGGATTACAGCCTGAAATAATCATCAACGACCGTCTCGAAATCGACCAGGACGTCAAAACTCCCGAACAGTATCAGCCGCGCGAATGGGTAAAAGTTGACGGCAAACCTGTCGTATGGGAAGCGTGCCAGACATTCTCCGGCTCATGGGGCTATCACAGAGATGAGCAGACGTGGAAAAGCGTCGATATGCTTGTGCAGATGCTGATTGACACAGTCAGCAAAGGCGGGAATTTGCTCCTGAACGTCGGACCGACGGGACGCGGCGAATTTGACGAGCGCGCGTTGAGCGCTCTTTCCGGCATGGGCAAATGGATGCAGAAGCACAGCCGCTCTATTTACGGATGCACGCAGGCTCCAGCGGAGTTCACCACTCCGAAAGACTGCCGTCTTACATACAATCCCGACAAAAACAGGCTTTATATACACATGTTCAGTTATCCTTTCGGCGGATTTTTCATGGACGGCAAAGAAATCTGCGACAGGATAGAATACGCGCAGTTTTTAAACGACGCTTCGGAAGTCAGATATAATATAAGCGGCGAGACTATATCGTTCAACATACCGGTCGTAAAACCGAACGTAACCGTCCCGGTTATAGAAGTGTATTTGAAATAGGATAAATTTGCATAATGTTGACAAAAATGGAAGCGACAAAACACCCGGCTCTGCGGAGCCACCCTCTTTACTAAAGAGGTCAGGGAAAGACGCGCTTAACTCCTGCCCTCTTTAGTAAAGAGGGTGCCACCCGCAGGTGGCGGGTGTTTTGTCGAATCTGTACAACCATAATGTTTTTATAAAAATTTTATATAAATACGGGAGGTAATAATAAAATGTCAGAAAATAATTACGGAATATGGATAGGTGAAAATTCAACTGTCGCGACGCTCGGAGAAATGACAATATCTTTTCTGCGATTGGAAAAAGATTTAATCGCGAGTATTCTTAGTCACAGCGATATGGGCGTATTAGGCGTCGCATACGGTCACGGGACTGCTGAAAAGCACAATCACACTGCGGCAATTATCTGCGACAGCGACAAAAATTTTATCAAAAATAACGACGAAGCGACTGATTTTATTAAATTGCATTCTGATGATAAAATTACATACGACGAGCAGAATAATAAACTGATTTACAAAACATACAACAATAGAGTATTTGAAAATGTTCTCGCAGAAAAAATCGAACTGAGCGATTTTGAGCGTAAAAACGAAATTGATAATTCTTTGTCTGTTGCTGAAAAAATGGCGCGGTGGGATAGGGAAGCATATTTAAATATAAATCCAAAGCAAATCCGAGCGGATATTGACACACGAAAGTACTCTATATTTTTCTGCATAGATTTCAACGGTAATCAATATGATACTAAATATAACGAATTTATATACTGCCGCGTGGGACAAAATGGATTTTGCGAAAAAGGTCGGGCAATGTTGCCGATAATTCAAGTAAGACACCATTACACGGGCATGGTTGACGATAATTTATCGTCGATTAAAGATTACAAACCCGACGAAAATTGTTTTGTCGAGGATTCCTGCACATTTCCGGCAGACGGCGGCTGGTACTGGTCGCTGAAAAAAGTCACCGACGATGTAATATATCTTCAGGGATGCGGCGGGGATGTTTACGAGATACACAGAACATAAATATTATCCGAAAACAGCATGTATATACCCGTCGTAAAGCCGAACTTAACTGTTCCGATTATTGAGGTTTAATTAAAATAATAAAAAATAAGGAGTTGTGTTATAAATTATGAATATTAAGAAGTTGCCCGCATTTCTCTATAACGGCGGTTATGTAGTTGTTCTCACTCTTGTGTATGTTTTAATTGGCGCGCTTTTCGGAATGTGGCATCCGACCTGGCTGTTGTTTTTAACTATCCCGTGCTATTATATGTTGGCGGAATTTAGATCCAATCGCGATTGGAATCTATTTCCTTATCCTATTGTATGCTTAATCTTATATTTGGCAGCGGGATTTGATTACGGCTGGTGGCATCCGGGGTGGATTATCTTTTTAACCGTTCCGATTTATTATATTGCAGTGAATACCGTGCAGCATAATTAAAAAATTGAAAGAGGGGCAAAATAAAATATATGCGCAAACCTGATTTTGAAAATATACTGCTTATTTTACATAAGCAAAAGCCCAACAGAAAAACGGCGTACGAATCTCTTGGAAGTCTACGACGACATAATAAATTACGTCAAAATCGACGGCAAACATTCATATGAAGATATAATTCAGCCTGTCGAGGAAGCATACGAACTGTTGAATCCGCGTCTTGCGGTTCTCGGCGGCATTGATATAGACTTTTTATGCAGAAGCTCCCCGGAAGAAATAAGAGTTCGCTGCAAAGCCATGTTCGAGAGAACCGAAAGCAGGGGCGGATATGCCATTGGCACAGGAAACAGCACCCCGTATTATCTGCCTGCGGAAAACTTTTTCGCAATGGTGAATACTATTTACGAATAAAATATAAAAAAACAAACAGGAACGGTATTTTACTGCCGCCCCTGTTTGTTATCGACTTATATCTGTTCTTTAACTTTCGCTCTTTTGCCTACTCTGTCACGCAGGTAATACAGTTTAGCTCTGCGGACTTTACCCGCCCTGATAACGTCTACTTTATCTACATGGGGTGAATGCAAAGGGAATGTTTTTTCCGTACCCACGCCGTAAGAAACTCTGCGCACAGTGAAAGTTTCATTTATGCCGCCGCCTCTTTTAGCTATAACAGTTCCCTCAAACATTTGGATTCTCTCTCTTGTTCCCTCTTTTATTTTATTATGGACCCTGACGGTATCCCCAATATTAAACTTGGAAACTTCTGTTTTTAACTGCTCTTGCGTCAATGCTTTTAATAAATCATACGCCATATTAAAAGCCCTCCTTTCAAAATTTAAATTAAAATATATATTTTGACAGCAGAAATTACATTCATGCGGAGCACTTCGTAGCGGACTGTAACTTTTTTATTTTAAATAATATAAAATTTTGCCATACTAAAATAGTATATCACATTTATTCAAACTAATCAAGCATTTTATATCGTTTTACAAATTATTTACAATATTTATACCAGAAAAAATTATTTATTGTAAAAATCTGTATTTTGTGCTATAATATAAAGTGATACAGCAAAATTTATTTGATTTAAAGGAACACTACAGAATGAAAACAGAAGTGAACAAATACAGAAAACATAGCAAATGGATGGTTTTTGCAGTTACAAGTATGGCGAATCTTGTAGCTTCATTTTCCATTAACAGCCTGACATTGGCATTGCCGACATTGGAAAAACAGTTCGGCGTCGGACAAAATACCGTAAGCTGGCTTGCGGTGGTGTATTCGCTGATACCGTGCTGTACGCTTCTGATATTCGGGCGCACTGCAGAACTTTACGGTTATAAACGTCAGTTTAAGGCAGGTTTTTTATTTTTCGGAGCCGTGTGCCTATGCGCGCCCCTGCTTTCGCAAAACATCGGTATGCTGATTTTCTTCCGATGTCTGCAAGGATTGGGCTACAGCATGATGGTTTCGATTACGCAGGCTATCGTGAGCCGCAGTTTCGGTGAATCCGAAAGAGGAAAAGCGCTTGGTATAAATTCTGTGTTTGTATCTGTCGGATTGGCGGCAGGTCCGACAATCGGCGGCTTTATGCTGACATTTTTTTCGTGGCGCGCTTTATTTTATTTTAATATACCGTTTTGTTTGCTTGGATATTTCGCCGCGCTTCACGTTCTGCCCGACGATAATCTGAATATAAATAATACAGACAGCACAAGTGATAAAGAACATAATAAACGGCGCATGGATGCGGTCGGGGCTATTTTGCTTACAATTTTTGTCGGAGCAATCGTAATAGGGCTTAATTTCAGCGGTATATGGGGATTTTTATCTGTTCCGTTTTTATCGTGTATGGCGGCGGGAATTATTGGGTTTATGCTGTTTATAAGATATGAAACGGCTGTTAAATCGCCTCTGATAAATCTGAATCTGTTCAGGAATAAAACGTTTTCACTTGCAAATACGGTAAGTCTGATTTCATATCTCGTACAGCAGTTGATAACATACTTAATGCCTTTTTATCTTATAAACATTCTTTTATTTCAGTCGCACAGCGCGGGGCTGATTATGCTGATATCGCCTGTGCTTATGATGTTTTTTTCGCCGCTCGGCGGCAGTTTGGCAGATAAAATGGGCACGCGGCTTCCGGCGGGCATAGGACTTGTTCTTATTTGCGCCGGCTGTTTGATTATGAGTTTTACGCGTGAAACTACCACATTTATTATGGCTCTCGCAGTTTTGGCGCTTGCAGGCTCCGGAAACGGGTTAAGCGTTTCATCTATCAACGCCGCCATAATAAATTCCGTGCCCTTAAGTCATGTAGGGGTCGCTTCCGGCATGCTGGCTACGATGCGCAATTTAGGTCAGACTCTCGGAGTTGTCTGCGGAACTGTTATTTTAACTTTGCGCCAGCCTGTATATAAAGACTATATGGAACGTAAAGCTTATTTATTTGCGCAGAGAGACACATATTATTTTGGAATTGCCGTACTGATTACAGCATTGATATTGATATTTCTTTTGCCAAATAAAAAGCGTGCTATGGATACATTGCTCGATAAATAAAAATTTTTACAATAAGTTTTCTGAATTATTTTAAAATAACACTTGACAAAATTGTTAAACAGTAATATAATATTAGTATATTAGAAATTTCTAAATTACTTTTATAAGAACAAATATAGTAAAACAGAACAGAAAGGTACGATGTGCAATGGAAATGGAAGAAAGGGCGAAACAGATCGCAGAATTGCTGAAAGTTCTTGCAAATGAAAACCGGCTGTTGATTTTATGCTGTCTGATGAAACGTCCTATGACGGTAAATGAGATTTTAAAATATACGCCGAAAATCACACAGTCGGCATTGTCGCAGCATCTGACCCTGCTCAAAGCGCACGGTATTCTTGATTTCGATAAGTCAGGTCAAAACGTTACGTACTCCATTGCCGACTGCCGGGTTAATGAAATCGTTCATTTGCTGCAAAAATATTACTGTAATGAAGGTGATATCAAATGATTAAAAGAATATTGTCCTTGGGCTTGCTGATTCTGTTGTGTTTTCTTTATGCCTGCGGCGCAAATAATGCAAAAGCCGTTTATCATACAATATTGCCTGAAGACGCAAAAAAGATGATGGATGAAAACAGTTCGTACATAATATTGGATGTCCGTACAAAAGCCGAATATAAAGAACAGCACATTCCGGATGCGATACTTATTCCGAACACCGAAATTAAAGACCGCGCAGAAACCGAACTTCCGGACAAAGACGCTTTGATATTCGTCTACTGTCGCAGCGGTGTCAGAGCCGCAGGCGCGGCAAAAGATTTGGCTGACATGGGATACACAAGCATATACGACATTGGCGGTATTATCAACTGGCCTTATGATAAAGTCAGCGGGTAGAGGATACTTAATAAGTTAATTAAATTTATATAAAATAACAAGTTATTTTCAGGAGGTTATATTGTATGTATAAAAACATATCTGCCGAAACGGCAAAAAAAATGATGGGCGAGGAGAAACCTTATATATTATTAGACGTCAGATCTGCCGCTGAATTTAAAGAGATACACATTCCGGGCGCAATACTTATTCCGAATGACCAGATCAAAACCCGCGCGAAAGACGAACTGCCGGATAAAGACGCATTGATACTGGTTTACTGCCGCAGCGGAGCCAGAGCCGCAGGTGCGGCAAATGATTTGGACCATATGGGGTACAAAAATGTATATAACTTCGGCGGTATTATGAACTGGTCTTATGAAACAGCCAGAGGTTAATTTTTGAAAAACAGAAAAAATAATAATTTTTTAAGAAAGGGTATTTTTCGATGAAAAAAATCATAATCGTAGGCGGCGTGGCAGGCGGCGCGTCGGCTGCGGCAAGACTCAGGAGACTTGACGAAACCGACGAGATAATCATATTTGAAAAAGGCGAATATATATCGTTTGCAAACTGCGGACTGCCTTATTATATAGGCGGGGAAATTAAAGAAAAATCGGCTCTGACGCTTCAAACGCCCGAAAGTTTCAACGCCCGTTTTAACGTCGACGTACGGGTCCAGAACGAAGTTATATCTATCGACAGACAGGCAAAAACCGTTGAAGTAAAAAATATTAAAACAGGCGAAATATATGCGGAAAGCTATGACAAACTGATACTTTCTCCGGGAGCCGCGCCGCTTATGCCTAAACTTCCGGGTATTGATTCAAAATGCGTTTTCACTCTGCGCAACATACCGGACACATATAAAATTAAAGAGTATATAGAAAATAATCATCCCAAAAGCGTCGTCATAGTCGGCGGCGGGTACATCGGGGTCGAGATGGCGGAGAATCTCCAGAACGCGGGACTTTTAGTGACAATAATCGAAATGACAGATCAGGTTATCGCGCCTCTTGATTACGACATGGCATGCGATATCCACCGCCACATCAGGCAAAAAGGCGTGAATTTGCTTTTAAGCAACGGTGTGCAGAAAATCGAGGAAGACGCCGCCGGCTTGAAAGTTATCGTATCGCAAGGCGATAATTCGCAGGGCGATGTCCGCGCAGACATGCTGATTATGTCGATCGGAGTGCGTCCGGAGAGCAGTATTGCAAAAGACGCCGGACTTGCCGTCAACGAGCGCGGCGGTATAATTGTCGACAATTATATGCGCACGTCTGACGAAAATATCTACGCTGTCGGCGACGCTATAGAAATTACGGATTTTGTCACAGAACAGAAAGCGATGATTCCTCTCGCCGGACCTGCGAATAAACAGGGACGCATTGCGGCGGATAATATTTGCGGTATTGATTCGCAGTATACCGGCACGCAAGGGTCGGCAATCTTAAAAGTATTCGATATGACCGTTGCGACCACCGGAATGAATGAAAAAACGGCAAAAAAACTAGGATTGGATTACGACAAATCTTTCACTTATTCTGCAAGTCACGCAAGCTATTATCCCGGCGCGGTCAACATGTGCATTAAGACTTTGTTTGAGAAGAAAACAGGAAAGATTCTGGGCGCGCAGATAACGGGATTTGACGGCGCGGACAAACGCTGCGACGTTTTTGCAACAGCAATCAGAGCCGGAATGACGGCTTACGACCTGACCAAATTGGAACTGTGTTATGCTCCGCCTTATTCGTCGGCAAAAGACCCTGTAAATATGGCGGGATTTGTGATAGAGAATCTGCTTACCGGCAAAGTGAAAAACTTCCATTGGCACGACGTAAACGAACTGCCGCGCGACGGAAGCGTCGTTCTTTTAGACACGCGGACGGAAGAAGAATATGAAAACGGGACAATCGGCGGGTTTATCAATATACCGCTGGACGACTTGCGCAGCCGCATAAACGAAATAGACAAAACCAAAAAAGTATATGTGACCTGTCAGATCGGGCTTCGCGGATATATCGCGGCGCGCATACTTTCGCAAAACGGGTTTGACGCGTATAATCTGAGCGGCGGCTACAGGCTTTACAATTCTATTTTTGGGAAAAACTCCGGTTCTCAACCCGCAAACATTAATCCAGAAACTCAGCTCGCGGAAACAAATGATTCCGAAGATAAAAAAAAACTTTAAATAACGTAAACTCAAAGATTATTCAGATAGACGCCTGCGGACTGCAATGTCCCGGACCGATTGTCAAACTTTCCGCCGCTTTAAAAAATGCGCAGAACGGCGATATAATCGAAATCAGCACAACAGACCCCGCTTTTGCGTGCGATATTGAGGGATTTTGTCGCAGAACCGGTCATGTACTCTTAAACTCGACGGGCAGTAAAGGCATAAGCATTGTGCAGATTAAAAAGTCAGGCGGTCCCGGGAACAAAATTGCATGCGACGTATCGGACAAAGCCCTGAACGGTATGGACGGCAAAAATTTTATCGTATTTTCAGGCGACCTCGATAAGGCGATAGCGTCGTTTATTATGGCGAACGCCGCCGCCGCGTTAGGCAGAAAAGTCAGTATGTTTTTCACATTCTGGGGTCTCAATATATTGAGAAAACCTGAAAAAGTAAAAACAAAAAAAGATTTTATTTCTAAGATGTTCGGGATGATGATGCCGAGAGGGTCAAAAAAGCTCAAACTATCAAAGATGAATATGGGCGGCATGGGCGCAAAAATGATACGCTCGGTTATGAAAAATAAAAACATAGACAGCCTTGAGGATTTAATAGCTATGGCGCAGAAAAGCGGCGTCGAGCTTGTCGCGTGTTCCATGAGTATGGACGTAATGGGTATTAAAATGGAGGAGCTGATAGATGGCGTAAAACTCGGCGGAGCCGCCGCAATGATAGCGCACGCCGAAGAATCCGATATGTCTCTGTTTATTTGATAATATTATCGCATAATATGCAGGGGGTTGAATCGCCGAACGATTAAACTCGCCAACGGCGAGTTTATGGCATTTTCAACCCCCTGCTTTATTGGATTATGGATTTTTTCCCAACGGGCTACCCCCGAGGGGCGCGAACATTGCTCCGGTTATCTGGTAATTTTTTACGATCTCTCGCCAGATTGCCCGGGTGGATCCGGCATTTCCGCAGCTGAAAAACCGAATATTTATGGAGGTATGCCCGCGCCCGCTCAAAGAATTTGCCCGAGAGAATAATAAGAGCCGCGTACAGTGACCCCATACACGGACCTCAAAATCCAACACCAACATTTTTCAAAATACACCTTGACTATTGGTTCGCCATGATGTATAATATATATGCGAGTGCGAACGCCGAACTTTGTTCGGCATATCGTTGTATATGGTGGTATCGCACCTATGCAGACCGTAGGGAGGCCTAATTCTCTGCGGTTGCTCGCGTTTTATTATTTCCCTATTGTTATTTTACTCCGATTTTTCGCTTTTGTCAAGTAGTTTATAAAATTTTTTTCAGAATAGTAGCATAAAAAGTATTGCAGGAGAACCTTGGTAAGCGCGCCAAAAGCCCTCTTTAGCAAAGAGGGTGGCGTCGCCGAATAACGTAAAATTTGCA
>Ga0123357_10003949_pt1 | contig 17227 bp, 5 predicted proteins | sample TergutEmb28metaG_FD_89873 | JGI IMG/M metagenome (GOLD analysis project Ga0123357, IMG submission 89873) | Embiratermes neotenicus P4 segment gut microbial communities from Petit-Saut dam, French Guiana - Emb289 P4 | ecosystem: Host-associated > Arthropoda: Insects > Digestive system > Gut ... | reverse complement strand
GTTATGCTGTACGAAAAGGTTCCGGTAGCTCCACCGCTTAAATTCCCCGTAAGCTGAACCGTAACAGACGTTGAAGCTCCCACCGCAAAGGGCGCAGTCGATCCCCCCTCCGCCGCTATTACCTTGCTCTCCCCGATCCCCGTGTACGCCGTTACCTGCAGCGAGTAGCCGTTTCCTACAGGTACGTTAAAAGTGAAAGACCCGTCTTTTGTCACGCTAAAAGTATGGCTGTATGTAGCATTACTGAACGCAAAGTCATATCCATCAAAATCCAGAGCCGAAGGGACAAGCGTCCTTGCGGAAGGCCCGGCAGAAAGTGACACCCTTACATTCCCCTGTCCCGCAGCGCCACCGGACGGCGAGAGGATATTGCTGCACGCGGAGAACAAAAACAACCCCGTTATAATCAGCCCGGCTATTAGCGTTACGATCTTTCGCTTTTTCATCTTCATATCCTCTCTTATTTAAGCGTGACATTTACATTGCCGCTTTCTATTACCGTAATAATTACTGTTGCGCCTTTGGAATGATCATTCACCCACCTTCGCCGACAGTAACAGTTATTATTTTTCGCATACCACCAGAAACGGCTCTTATAAGTGCAGTCCCCTTACCAATAGCGGTTACAATGCCGGAGTCGCTTACAGTTGCCACATTGTTATTGTCCGAATACCAGTAAACCGTTTCGGAGGCCGCTGCCGCCGGCCCAATCACTGCGTTAAGGATTGCAGTCCCGCCAAGCGCAAGAGAAATCGCATCCCCCTGAACGACACTGCCCCCCTGATATACCGTTATATTCTCTACATGAACAGGTATGTCGACAAAGTCGTAATATATCCTTCCAGGCTCAAGATCCCTTCCGGCGTTTCTCCTGGCGGCCATTTCACTGACTGTTACGACGGTATAGCCTTTTTCCTTGATGAGATAATTAAGAATGTCGGGAAGAGCGGCTAATGTATTTTGCGAATTACTGGTATTATCATGGAAAAGAAGGATTCCCCATTCCTTATCCAGGTTCAGCCTGATAAATTCATCATAGACTGCCTTACCGGAGTCATAATACGGATTCCAGTCCCAGGTACCTTCCAGGTGCCTTGTAGCATCGATAAGGGGCAGACCCAATATTCTGGCAACTTCTTCCCTGTCGCTGCCGTACTGCAATTCCACAGAATAATCATTGATATCGGCGGGATACATATAGTCAGGATATCCCAAACTCGGCGCTCTCATCAATTTGGGCGCAACTCCGGTTATGTTGGTTATCTTGATTTGTGCATTCAAAAAATCGTTTAATACATAATTGAAGGGTTTCCCCCACCAATTATCAGCCTCGTGTAAAGTAGAATGATTACCGATTTCATGACCGCGCCTGATCATTTCTTTTGCCAGGGCAGGATAATTTTCAACATTCGGGCCGATACAGAAGAAAGTTCCATGAGCATTATGTTCTTCAAGGACATTCAAAAAAGCCTCTGTGTATGGCCCGGGGCCGTCGTCAAAGGTAATGGCGATGTACTTTTTGGTTCCGTCATCCTGCGCCAGTACTGTAACCGGTATTGTTTTATAATCATTCTGGTTACTGGTAGATGTGGCCTTTATTAATGCTGACCCGGCGCTCATCCCGGTAACAACAGCGGACAAATTATCTCCGCTTCCGGCGACTGAAACAATACCGGCAGGATCAACTGACCAGTTTACTGCATAATTTGCCGCAAGTGTTTGAGTATCGCCCTGAATAAGCATAACACTGGAAGGAGACACTGTTAATTCAGTATTGGCTTCAGACTTCATGATGATTTCATTATCGTTCAGGTTTACCAGTTCAATATCCCGGATATAGATTGTTGCATCCAGTAAGCCCTTACCGCCGGTACCCGAAGCCAACAGGCCTATTATATTGCTCTGATCAAGAGAAAATACTCCGTTAATGTCATACCATCCGCCTGACAGGTAATCTACGCCGCCCGCCAGGGTTCGCCATGTTGATGTTTCATGCCAGATTATTTGTGCGTTCCCATCTACCCATACTTTCATGGAAAGGTAGTAATATCCGGCTTCAAGAGGATAGGTTAATGCCATTGTCTCGTATGGGTACCCGCCCGGAGGAGGCTCCAGCATCAATACATCATTCCATGTTCTTCCGTCACCATTATTAAATTGCAGGGTTTTAAATTCTGTTCCCACAGCATTGCTAAATTCGTTACGGTCAGAGGTATAGTCATATCCCGAAATATGGAATCCATTTTCACCGGGCCAGCTTACAATGCGATCCTCAATGGATATTACATTAACCTGAACAGTTTTATAGTTATTCGGGTCATCAATAAATGCCGCTTTGATGACAGCCTGCCCCGCGCTTATTCCGGTAACAACAGCGGACAAATTATCTCCGCTTCCGCTTACCGATACAATTCCTGCCGGTTCAACAGACCAAAACACCGGTTTATTTGCTGTCAGAGTACGGGTATCGCCCGGTAAAAGTGTAACACCCGAAGGAGTAACTGTCAGATCAACACTCTCCACATTTACGCCGGATTTCATCAGTACAGCATTGTCGCTCAATCGTATCAATTCGAGATCCCGGATATAAATTGTTTTATCTATTAAGCCCTGATTCCCCGTACCCCATGCCAATAAGCCAATTACGGCGTCGCTGTCCAGGGTAAACGCATTGGAAATATCATACCATCCGCCTGTCTTCCAATCTTCACCACCCAATATGGTTGGCCAACTACCAGATGTAACCTGCCATTTTATTTGCGCTCTCCCATCTATCCATATCCGCATTGAAAGGTAGTATGATCCGGCATCGAGAGCATGCGTGAAGGCCATTGTCTCATACGGATAACCGTTTTCAGGCGGCTCCAGCTTAAGTACATCGTTCCAGGTTTTCCCGTCACCCTCAATAAAATCAAGGGTGTCATATCTTGTACCAACAGCATAACTGGGGAGACCACAATCATCAGCCCCAACCTGGAATCCATCAGTTCCCGGCCACCTTGCGACACTTTCGCCAAGCGGTACTACTGCAACAGGTACTGTCTTATAGTCATCCGGATCATCAATGGATGCAGCTTTTATAACAGCAGACCCCCTGCTTATGGTGGTAATTACAGCGGACAGTTTGTCCCCGCTTGCATTGACAGATACAATGCCTGCCGGTTCAACAGACCAGACAGCAGCTTTGCTTGCCGTCAGAGTAGCGGTGTCACCCTGAACAATGCTTAGTTTAGAAGGCGAAATCACAAGCGGATCCAGCTCAATACCTTCATCATTAGCAGTAGATTTCAGAAGAACAGTTTCGTCGCCAAGTCTGACAAGTTCAAAATCCCGTATGTATACTGTTGCGCTAAACAAGCCTTGTCCGGTAGTACCATTTGCCAACAAACCTATAACTGTATCTGAATCGAGATAAAATGAACTGGAATAGTCATACCACTGACCGCTTGTTTTCGGCTGGTACTCATAATCGCCAAAAAATCGTCTAGACCAATCGTTAATATCTTGCCAGAATATATATCCGTTACCATCCATCCATACTTTCATTGAAATGCTGTATTCTCCGGCTTTCAGAGGATATGTGAACGCCATCGTCCCCTCTTTATACCCGCCTTCAGGAGGCTCCAGTTTTAGCACATCGTTCCAGGCCTTTCCGTCACCCTGAAAAAATTTAAGGGTTTCAAATCTTGTTCCTACGGCATAACTGGGAGCACCAAAGTCATTTCCCGCAACCTGGAAACCATTATCGCCGGGCCACCTTTGGACTAATTTTTCATTAAGATCGGAAATATCAGGCGCCTTAAAATCCCCTGTCGTATATACAACCGGCGTATCCGCTTTCCCGTAGAACGTCGTGGTGTCCGAGTAAATTACCACTATGTCGTCATCGTAGGCAACTTTTCCCGTTCCATCGGCCAGATCCAGTTCCAGCCCGTACCAGCCAGCAGCCATATCTTTCGCACAGACCATTGCCTTTCCCGCGGGGCCCAGATCGGTTTCAACAACTCCGTCCAGCAGATCCATTTCAACGTTTGCTTCACCGTTGCTGCTTATCAATACAAAACGTTCTATATGCGCACCCGCAGGGTATTGGATATTATACGAAAAAGTCCCGGGTTCCCCTTCGCTTAATTTCCCCGCAAGCTGTACCGTAACGGACGTAAGTGCGCTTACCGCAAAGGTTCCGGCCGATCCCCCTTCCGCCGCAACTACCCTGCTGCCCCCGGTCCCCTTATACGCCGTTACATGCAGCGAATAACCGCTTCCCACCGGCACATTAAAGGTGAGAGAACCACCTTTTACTACGTTAAAGGTGTGGCTGTATGCTGTAGTAGTATTACTAAACAAAAAATCATACTCATCAAAATCCAGGGCAGAAGGCATAAGCGTCCTTCCGGAAGGCCCGGCGGACAGGGAAACCCTTACATTCCCCTGCCCGGTATTAGCGGCGGACGGCGAGAGGATATTGCTGCACGCGGAGAACAGAAGCAACCCTGTGATAATCAGGCCGGCTAATAGTGACGCAATCTTTCCCTTTTTCATCTTCATATCCTCTCTTGCCTAAGCCTATTTCACTACAATGGTAATGGTATTACCTTCCTGCGTTCCGTCAACTTTCAGCAGTATCTTGTAGGTTCCCGGAATGGCGCCGGTAAATTGGTACGTTTCATCGCTGCATACAACGGCCCGGTTTATGGTCCACTGCCAACTGCTGCCGCCCGCCGGGGTAATCGCAACGGTCCCGCCCTGCTTAATGGTCAGGATACCTGTTGCATCCTGGCTGATAAAATCGCCATCGCTGATAACGGTACTCAGCGTCACCGGGCCGTTGGCCCAGTCAAAGCTGATACCTATATCATTAGCCGGGGGCGGTACAGGAGCTGCGGGACTATTTATGTCTATGATAGGTTCATCGACTCCATCCAGCGTAAGTTTCATATTACGCATATAAATAGTAGCATCCCGCAAACCTTCATAGTCGTGATAGGGACTACAGGTCAATAAGCCTATTATGGTACCCTGGTTAATGCTGCTATCAAGCGTCCCGCTGTAATGGAACCACTCGCCGGCATTGACAATTTTATCGTAAAGTTCTGCACCGTTTTCTGTGAACTCACCCCAATCTTTACATTCATGCCACAGGAATATCAAACTTTCCTTATCCGCATCCGTAAGGTTAGCAGGATCTATCCAGACATCAAGCGAAATGCTATACGTTCCCGGATAGGGTACCGCAAAATTCATTCCTACACTTCCTGTCTTGGGATTGGCAATGTAAGGATAGCCGCCTTCCGGAGGGGCAAACATCAGTACGTTGTCATAGCTGTTTCCATCCCCAGGCTGGAAATCATTGATTACCCGGGCATTTGCCTGGCTGGCTAAATAATCGTTGGTATCTTGACCGGGCCAATCAAAGGCATCCCAGGAGGTCATGGTTTCTATATCGAGGTGCATGGTGACGGTAACCGTAGCAAAGGCCCGGATACCGCCGGCGGCAACCCTGATTGTGGTTGTCCCGGGTCCGACCGCGGTAACGTTACCGCTATTATCTACCGTTGCCACGCCTTCATCATCGGAATACCAGTACATTGTCTGCTGGCCTCCGGTAATCGCGGCGGTCAACTGTTCAGTATCACCGTAGCCATTAAGGGTACTTTCTTCCGGTGTAATTGTTATATCGCTTACGTGCTCAGGCATATCGACGAAATCGTAGTAAATCTTTCCCGGCTCAAGTCCTGATTCGCCTCTCGCCGCCGCTATTTCGCTTACGGTCATGATCTCATAATCATTCGCGTAAAGCCATTCTATAACGCGGGGCAGGGCTTCCAGGGTATTTCCCACATTGGCAAGCCAGCCATCGTGCATAAGAAGTATGCCCCAGTCTTTGGCAAGTCCTGTCGCTCTGTCAAAGATAGCATCAGAACTAACCGAAGGATCGAAATCGTAATTTCCCATCTGGTGTCCGGAAGCGTCGATAAGGGCCAGTCCGGTTTGCCTGCATGCCTCTTCCAGATTTTCCCCATATTGCTTTTCAGCATACACATCATCGGGCCCATCACTGTATAACAGAGCCGGCCCCCGGAAAACTACCGGCGCTTTGCCGGTCGCGGCCAGGATGGCCGCCTGATTTTGGTCAAGCTCCGCTTTTATGGTTGCTACGTCAGAATGCTGTAACTCCATGGTATGCCAATAAGTATGGTTTCCTATTTCATTACCGGCGTCATAGTTGGCTTTTACCACTTCCGGATTTTCTTCCACTTTGTAACCAATACACATAAAGGTTGCGTGAGCGCCCAGACCTTTCAATACATCAATAAATTGCGGAGTCCACTCAGGTTCCGGCCCGTCATCAAAGGTCAGAGCTATATGCTTCGTTCCGTTGCCTTTGGAAATTACCCTTACCGCAGCCTCGGCACTCTGGGTTGTATCGGTTTTTGAGGCAGCTCTGATTACCGTGGTTCCCGCGGCTACAGCAGTTACAACACCATTGGCATCAACTGTTGCCACGCCCGGTACATCACTGGTCCAGTCAACGCCGGTAATATCCGCATGCAGGGTCAGGCTTTTGCCCGGGATAAGGGTAAGCTTTGCCGGATTAAGCTTCATGGCGGGGCCGCCGGTCTTTTCAATCTTCAAATCCCGGATATACAGCGTCGAGTCCATCAGACCGTATCTATTTTCCGAATTACGGGCTATTATCCCTATTTCTTCGTTTGACGTAAGCTCAAAGGTACTGGTCATGTAAAGCCATTCGCCATAGGCTTCAACCTGATTATCATTGCCCGCAACTATACGCCACGCATACTGCGGATTATCAACAGCGTATATGTCTGAATAATAAGCCTGCGGTAAATTGTTAGCGCCACCTGTATTATACCAGAAAACACTTACCGGATTGGAATCCGCACCCCTTTCCACCCAATACCACATCGTAAGCTTGTAGGTCCCCTCGCTGGCAACAGGGTAGGTTAATATCACGGTACCTAATCCATAGCCGCCTGATGATGGAGGCTCGACTTTCAGTACATCTGTCCAGTTCCCCATGAGGGCATCGCTGAAGTAATCGTATTGTGTACCTATCGCGTAACCGGTAGCGTAAGCCGGGTTGGAATAGTGAGGCTGCCCTTCAACATTAAACCCATTCCAATCATAAACACGCGCACCAACAGACGGAGGCGGTGTTTCAGGCGCCTTAAAGTCCCCTGCTGTAAACGCTACGGCTTTACCGGCAGTTCCGTAGAATGTCGTGGTGTCTGAGAAAATTACCACAATATCATCATCGTAGGCGACTTTTCCCGTTCCATCGGCCAGATCCAGCTCCAGCCCGTACCAGCCGGCGGCTAAAGTTACCTGGTTTGTCTTGCCGGCGCCATCCGCGGCCTCCGCAGCTCCATCAAGCAAATCAATGTCGCCCTCACTGCTGATCAGCATAAATTTAACAATACCGGCCCCGGCTGGATATGTAATGCTATACGAGAAGGTTCCGGTCGCTCCACCGCTTAAATTTCCGGTAAGCATAACGCTGACAGACGTAACCGCGCCTACCGAGAAGGGCGCGGTAGATCCCCCCTGGGCAGCCAGTACATCAGCCCCCCCGGTCACTTTATACGCTTTTACATCCAGGCTATATCCGCTTCCTACAGGCACATTAAAAGAAAAATCACCGCCGGAAGCTTTATCCACGGTAAAGGTCTTATTGAACGATCCATTATCGAAGGTAAAATCATACTTGTCAAAATCCAGGGCCGAAGGCATAAGCGTCCTTCCGGAAGGCCCGGCGGACAGGGAAACTTTTACATTCCCCTGTCCCGAGGCGCCGGCAGACGGCGAGAGGATATTACTGCACGCGGAGAACAGGAACAACCCTGATATAATCAGGCCGGCTACAAACGTTACAATCTTTCCCTTTTTCATCTTCATATCCCCTTTTAGTTCAGACTGACATTTACAGTTCCACTTTCTTTCACCGTGACAATTACCGTAGCGCCCTTGCTATGCCCGTTGACCCACAACAGTATTTTGTATGTTCCCGCGGTGGTTCCGGTAAACTGGTACGAGGGTTCGTTGCTTTTTACGGCGCCGCCAATGCTCCATTCATAATTATCGCAATTGTCCAGGACCGTAAGCGTAACGCTTTGGCCCTGCATGATGGCAATGGCCAGCTCATTGTTTGGCGTAGTATTTTGACTTAGCGGGCTATCAGCGCCGTAATCCGCTTTCAGCGCTACAGGACCGTCGGTCCAGCCAAGACTGATACCCTGATCGCTCTGGTCCCGGACAGTAAGCTCCGCGCTCGAAGAAATTCCGCTCCCGTCTGTCGCGCTTGCCTTAATGACCGTAGTTCCGCTGCTCACCGCAGTTATCACTCCGGTAACGGCATCCACATCGGCTATGGACGGATTTTCCGAACTCCAGGCAAGTACCGCCTTCGTCGGATCAGCGGGGCTTAACTCTACGGTAAATTCCCCTGTTTCCCCCTGGTTCAGTATCAACGCATTCGGCGTCAATTTTATACCGGTTATCAGGATTGGCGCCCTGTTAATTATAAGGGTATATTCCTTTGTATCGCCATTTTCGGCGCTAACGGTAATGGTTATTGTATTGTCACCCCATTTGAGATTGCTTACCGTAAATTCAGAATCAGCAATTGGAGTAACAGTGTCTTCAAACGTGTATTCGGCGCTTGCCCATTGCGATTTCGTAAAGGCAACGTTGACTGAGTCAGCACCATTCTCTACAAGCGCGGTGAATGAGGGAGAAGTTCCCTGTGCAGAGGTGACACCCACTGTTAGCGCGGTCAGGCTGGCGTCTGCCGCCTGTACAGTGACCTTCGCGTTTGCTGATACACCGCTCCCGTCTGTCGCGCTCGCAGTAATGGTCGCGCTTCCATGGGCCACGGCTCTTATCTCTCCGGTAACAGCATCCACAGTAGCCACCGATAGATTATCCGAACTCCAGGCAAGTACCGCTTTCGTAGGATCGGCGGGGCTTATCGTTACGGTAAATTCCCCTCTTGCCCCTTCAATCAATACCAACTGATTAGGTGTCAGCTCTATACCGGATACCAGGATTGCTTCCTTTGTTATTATGAGCGTATAGTCCTTTGTTTCACCGTTTTCAGCGTTTACAGTAATAACTATCGTATTGTTTCCCAACGCAAGATTATCCACCGTAAACATACCTTCTGTTTGCCTCTGACCGCTTTCCCCTTCAACGCTCCACCAGGCGCTGGCTCCCGCGGGCAATGTAAAAGCAATTACGGCGGACGCGGCAGTTCCAACATCGCAGCTGTATGGACTGGTTCCGGAAACAGCAGCGTTATTTACCATAAGTCCACTGATTCCGGTATCACCGGATTGAACTATTACCGTTACCGTATTGGAGCCTATACCCCCGCTGTCCGTCGCTTTTGCCGTAATTTCCGCAATCCCGCGGCTCACCGGTATTACAGAAACGATCGTTCCGCTCCCTTCCACTCTGGCTATGTCCGGATTGGATGAAATCCACACTGTGGACTGGTTCGTCGCATTTTCAGGCTTTACTTCCGCCGTTATGGTTCCGGAACTTTCACCAGCAGTCAATGTCAGCGATGCGGGCGTTAAACTCAAGCCGTTTACCAACACTATGTCAGCCGCTTCCCTTGTTATCGTCAGGAGATAGTTCCCAATATCCCCATTTTCAGCGGTAATAACGATACCAAATACGTTGTCGCCTACTTCAAGGTTTGCTATGGTAAAAGAAGAACCGCTAACCGGTGTATAATCGGCATCCAAAGCCTTCCTGAATCCGGCTATCGCGTTTTCTTCCATACTGAAAGAGACATCCGCGCTCGTCACCGCATAGCCCACCGATGCCGCAAAGCCCAAACCGGTATCTACCGCGTCCATTCCCCCAACTTTTAAGGCGGAAAGGCTATTGTCATTTGACACTACGGTTATTTCCAGGGAAGCTTCCACACCGGAACCGTCCGTCGCCCTGGCAGTAATGGTTACGGTTTTCCCGGATGACGATTTTTGCGGTGTAAGCACGCCGTTTTCAACCTTTACCACTGTTTCATCCGAAGATTCCCACTCCAGCGTCTGGATTGTCGCGTCAACAGGTTCAATTGTTACGCCAACGCTGACAGGGTTTTTCCCCACCAATGTCGTCTCGTCCAGGGAAAGCGTAATTGCGGTTACCGGGATTACATTCAGGTTAACTTCAGGGGTAAATACGTATGATCCATCTTCATTTTTGGTTATAATATAGGTAATATCCCCCAAAAAGGTAATGGAAATTTCATCTCCGTTGTCAAGGGAAGACAGATCCAGGTAATAACCTCCATCATCCCCTTGGGTAATGTAGTCAGATTCGGCAATTCCTACGCGAACAGGGACTTTTCCGTTGAAATTATCATCGGGAATTATGGTAAGACTGTTATCTTCGTTTTGAGTTACATCCGCACCGGAACCAAACAGCGCTCCCAGCAGTTCCGGAATCGGGGTTTGTATCGGGTCTGTTTTCGGCAAGTGAAAACCCGACGCCGGGTTTGAACAGCCGGCGAAAGCGAACAGCATAAACATCATCAAGACACCGATTAAAATAGGCCCAAAAGAACTGCCGTTTCTCTTCATTTTACACCCTCGCTTCCGGAAAAATTAGCTGGATTTACTCCATATTAACAACATATCTCACATAGTATAAAAATTCCAAAAAATAGCACAAACTGACGCCGGAAATTGCTACTGTATTCAATCCCATCAAATTAACAATTACTGTACGACCTTGCTGGGGCAGGAAATAAGAGTCTCTCCATTGACGGTCAGTTCCAGGTCCCGGATATAGAGAACCGCGTCTTTTATGCCATCGACCAGGGTCATATTGCCCTGGTCATCCAGGATAGGAATATTGTTCCCATCCTTTATTACATTTGCGACAAGCAGGTAAAACAAGGTATTACCAGGCATAGTTAAATAACCAGTACCCGGAGTAGAAACATGCATCCATGTACCTTCGGTTACCGGCTCGCTGTTGATGGCAATATTATCCCAACTGCCGCCTGCTTCCTGCCACTGAATTTGTATATCCTGGTACCTTCGCTTTTCCACCCATACATCCATCGAAAGGCTATAGTTTCCGTCAACAGGCACAACATAACTCATAGCCACTTTTTGAGCCATTGCTGAATCCGGACTGCCTTCGGGCATGGCCAGCCGTAATACGTTTGAATAATTATCCCAGGTTACTATTGTACCCTCTGCGCCGCTTGATCCGCCGGTATAACGTTTACCATCGTAATCAAAAAGACTCTAACCGGCGCCAGGATCGGGATCGGAAGATACGGTGGGTTCAAAAGCTGTAGCGGGATCAAAAACTCCTCCGGGTATATTCAGAACAGCCTGACCATCAATTTCCAGTTTCAGATCCCGAATATAGAGGACGGCGTCTTTCAATCCGGTTCCCGGGCTGTTCAGGATCAATAGATACATTATGTCGTCGGCAGGAAGATTACAGGTATCCGGATTGGGTGTTTCTACATGGATCCATGTACCTTCAGTCAGGGGATCGGTATTTTCGGCAACACAATGCCATTGATTCGTTGCGTTTTCTTCCCAGTAGACTTGTATATCCTGGTAATTTCGTTTTTCCACCCACACATCCATCGAAAGCGAGCAATTTCCGCCGGCGGGAAGTGCATACGACATGGCAACTGTCCCGCTTACCGGTGTAACGCCTGCAGGCAAGGCAAGCCGTAAAACGTTGGAATAACCTTCCCAGCTGCCAATTTGGCCAACTGCGCCACTGGATGCGAAATCGCCTCCCCCGTAATTAAAAACAGTCCATGAATCAACTGCCGAGGGGCCGTTGACATTAACGGTTACAACGGCCATACGGCCGTCAGCGACGGCGCGGATTGTGGTGGTCCCGCCGAAGTTGGCGGTGACAAGACCGGCAGAGCTGACAGAGGCCACGTTGTCATTTTCCGAATACCACAATACTTTTTTGCGGGTAGTTTCGGCAGGCTGTACTGTGGCATTCAATGTATAGGTATCACCTGCATTCAGGTTAATGACCGTATCGGCAATCGAAATGCTTTCTGCCTTTACAATCTTTCCGTCTATCGGGAAAGCAGGATCTGCCGATACATTGGTAAAATCATTATAGCAAAATGCTCCGGGGCTAAGATACAGCGCCTTCCTTATGTTCATCATCTCGCTTAAGCTCACAACTTTATAACCCTGTGTGTTGATAAGGTTATCGAGAACCATAGGAATAGCATCTACAGTATTTTCAGGGTTGGCTCCGCAGTCATGGAAATCAAAGATAGCCCAGGGATCATCCTGACCCAAGGTATTCCAGTAGATTTGCTCGGGAGGAGTTCCTTCTACCCAATCGTTGAAAAGTTTGGCAAACATATTGGGCAACTGTACCGATCCCGCGGCCGTTAACAGGTTCCCCTCCTGGCACAGGTGGGGCGACCGGAAGAATGTCGGTACTATGCCTGTTATACTCTTTATTATGTCCTGGGTAGCAATCAGTTCCTGCTTATAAAGGGCCTGACTCTGCGGATGATACGCACCGTTAGATACGTCGTAATACTCACCCGCATGGGTAAGGGAATGATTTCCGATATCATGCCCCCCGGCCAGGATGGCGCGGACTACATCAGGATTGGCCTGGGCATTGTTCCCTATCAGGAAGAACGTGGCGTGTACATTCCAATCGGCCAGGATTTTAAGAAGCCGCGGCGTCGCGCTTGGATCGGGCCCGTCATCAAAAGTCAACGCGATGTACTTGGGTTCCACATAGCCTTCTTCGTGTACCGTTACCAATGATCTGGCGGTAAAGGAGCCTTCCTCAGTAGTAACGGTAACAAGCGCGCTTCCCAGGCCCACGGCGGTAACCACGCCGCTCTGATCAACCGTTGCGACGTTGGTATCGCCGGAAGACCAGATCACATTCTGATTGACCGCCCCTGAAGGAAATACCTGAACAGTCAAATTACATTCATCGCCTATTGACATATCCAGACTTGCAGGTGAAAGCGTTACTCCGTATACGTGCCCATCGGCTGCGCTTGTATCCACAAGCGGCGAGTCATTTAATTCCAGTCTCAAATTCCGGATATAAATAACCGCGTCATTTAGTCCATTGTCATAGCTATTTCCGTTTGCGGTGTTGTTATTTTGCTTGGTCAGCAAAGCAAAAGTATCACCTGCATTAAGATGAACTCCAAGCGGGTCGGCGGTGCTAATGACAAACCACTCGCCTGCCTGCACGCCCTGAATTTTTCCCCCGCCTCCCGCAATGGTTGCCCATATACCATTAACCTGCTGCCAGAAAATATCTACGCCTTTAACCGGCCATTCCTCCACCATTATGGACATTGAGAGTTTATAGTAGCCATCGCTGGGGACGGTATAGCTTAAGGCCATATCGCCCGAAGCAGTTTCCTCGTAATGGCCGGAAGGAGGTTCCAGTTTCAGGACATCGGTATAGGTTCCCCACTTATCAGTGAACGTATCGTATTGGGTACCCAGAGCGCCGCTCGCATAATCAGAAGGTCCATTCACATAAAATCCATGCCAATCGCTAACCTGTTCACCCACGTTTTCCGAAGGCGGAGTATCCGGCGCCTTAAAGTCCCCTGCTTCAAACACAACGGCCTTATCATCTTTCCCGTAAAACGTCGTTGTATTCGAGTAAATCACCACTATGTCGTCATCGTAGGCGACTTTTCCCGCTCCATCGGCCAGATCCAGTTCCAGCCCGTACCACCCGGCCGGAACATCCACCTCGTTTTTTATGCCATTACCATCTGCGGCCGCCACAGCTCCGTTAAGCAAATCAACAGGTTCGCCGCTGCCAGTCAATACAAACCGCACGATACCGGCCCCGGAAGGATATGTTATGCTATAAGAGAAAGTTCCGTTCGCTCCTCCGCTTGAATTTCCGGTAAGTTTAACCGTAACAGACGTTGTAGCGCCTATTGTAAAGGGTTCGGTCGATCCCCCGCTCGCCGCAATTACCCTGCTATCCCCGGTCCCCTTGTACGCCGTTACATTCAGACTATATCCGCTTCCCACCGGCACATTAAAGGTGAATGGGCCGTCTTTTGTCACGCTAAAGGTGTGGTTATATGTAGTATTACTGAACGCAAAGTCATACCCGTCAAAATCCAGGGCCGAAGGCATGAGCGTCCTTCCGGAAGGCCCGGCGGACAGGGCAACTCTTACATTCCCCTGCCCGGTCCCCGCAGCGCCGGCAGACGGCGAGAGGATATTACTGCACGCGGAGAACAACAAAAGCCCAGTAATAATAAAACCGGCTAACAGTGACGCAATCGTTACCTTCTTCATCTTCTTATCCTCTCTTGTCTCAGCTTATTCCACTACAATGGTAATGGTGTTACCTTCCTGGGTTCCGTCTACTTTCAGCAGAATCTTGTAGGTTCCCGTATTGGTTCCGGTAAATTGGTATTCTTTGTCGTTGCTCACTACGGCCCTGTCTATAGTCCATTGCCAACTGCTGCCGCCCTCCGGGGTAATCGTAACGGTTCCCCCCTGCCTAATGGTCAGGATTCCGGCTGATGCATCCCTGCTTATGAAATCGCCATTGCTGACAACGGTATCCAGCGTCACCGGGCCGTTGGCCCAGTCAAGGTGGAGACCCGGGGTGGCGGGGAGCGTGGCTGTGCTGGGTATGTCAATGATGGGTGTATCATCACAGGTCAGCTTCAGGTCCCTGATATATAAGGTAGCGCCATTTAGTCCTACCGGATCATAATAAGTACCGGTTTCCGGGTAGTAATAATGTGCGCTGGGAACCCAATTCCTCGCCAAAAGCATAATCAGGTCGCCGCCATCAAGATCCAGATAGCCTTCCGGGGTACTCACAGTAATCCATTCGCCGCCGTTTACCGGTAATTGATCGCCCCCGATATTTCCCCACTTGTCAGAGAATCTGTCATAACTATTCCAGAAAATCTGCACATCATCATCTGCATTTTTCTTTTCAACCCAGACCTGCATGGAAAGCCTGTATTGTCCGGGAATCTGCGGCAGGGTATAGGTCATTGCGATCGAACTTAACACAGGATCTGAGGGCGGAACGAGTTTCAAAACATTGGAATAGGTAACTTCATTGGCATCGGTAAAATCTCCCACCGTACCGTAAGCGTTACTGGAAGAGACTCCAATGTCAGTCCAATTATCACCGCCAAAATTGAACACATTCCATGAAACAGCGGCGGGAGGAAGCGGCGCAGGTTCTACGGTTACCGTAACTTTGGCGGTTTTGCCGCCACCGACAACCCTGATGACGGCAGTTCCCGCGGCTTTGGCGCTGACAACACCGGAATCAACAGTTGCTACTCTTTCATTCTCTGAATACCAGAACAGCTTGTTACGAGTTGCGTTTACAGGTACCACCGATGCAGTCAGGGTATGGGTATCGCCTGAAGGCAGAGTGATATTGGTTTCGGAAACCGAAATGCCGGTTGCTTCCTTTATTACACCGTCTGACGGGAAAAGCGGGTCCGGCGCTACATCGGCCAGATCATCATACACCCGTCCGGGCTCCAGATACCGGGCTTTTTGCATGGCCAGCATTTGACCGACATTCAGGATTGTATAGCCTTCCGCGCGCAGGTTGTCGATGATAACGGGAATCGCGTCTACGGTATTCCCGCCGTTGTCCCCATAATCGTGGAAGAGGAGTATACCCCAGGGCCTTGCAACGCTCATGGCGTTTGCGACTGTTCTTTCAGGGGGTGGATTGCTCATCGCCCCCCCATCACGGGCCGGATCATACCAATCATCCGTCGACTCGCAGCCGATAATAGGCAGGCCCATGGCAGCCATACCCGCATAAAGCTGGGGACTGTAATACAGGCCCGGCGCCCGGCAGTATACCGGCGTTAAAGGAGTTGTCCCTGTAGCGCCAAGCGTTGCCGTTTCAATGGCGTCCTGGGTCCTCATCATATCGTTTATGAAAGCGGCCGGGGAATGGTCATTACCCGGATAATCCGATACATCATAAAGCCCGTAATCGTGGGACCAGGAATGGGCCCCGATTTCATGCCCCTGGCTCAGTATGTTCCAGGCCAGGTTTGGATTGGCCTCGACCCGTTCCCCGACCAGGAAGAATGTCGCCTTTACGTCTTTATCTTGCAGTATTCCCAGAAGTTTGGTTGTTCTGGAAGGATCCGGATCGGGCCCGTCATCAAAGGTCAGGGCAATGTACTTGGGTTCTGTCCAGGCCGCCGGGTTTACCGTTACGGTAGACTGCGAAACCTTGCCGCCGTCAGCGGATGTTACGGTAATAACAGCAGTCCCCTCGGCCACCGCGCTGACAAGACCGTCGGCGCTGACCGCCGCCACCGAGGGATTACTGGTAGACCAGCTCACATTTTTGTTGCCCGCATAGGACGGGAAGATCTGGGTTGTTAACTGCACGGTGCTGTCCGCGGCAACAGTAACACTGGACGGAGATACCTTGACGCCGGTTACACTCCCGTCGGGAACGGTAGTATCAATAAGCATCGTTGTTTCACCATCATCGCTTGTGACGCTCAACTGCAAATTTTTTATATAAATTACAGCGTCTTTAAGGCCCAAAGTCTTGCCCGTGGTATTGGTCAATAAGGCCAAAATATCGCCTTCATCAAGCCTGACAGCGGTAGTTGTAACCAACGGAATCCATTGACCATCTGGTACGGGGATCCAGTTATTCCCATCTCTGTCGCCGGTTAGAGTACCCCAATCACCTGTACCCTGATCATAGACACATTGCCAAAGAATCGTAATATCATCCAGGTTTTGTTTTTCTACAAAAACCTGTGCGGAAATGCTGTACTCCCCCGCTATAGGCGCAAAATAATCCAACGCCACCGAGACATCAGGGTAGCCGTCCGAAGAATGGGGCGACAGTTTTAATACATCGGTATACGTACCGTCTTCGTCTGTATAGGTTTTATAGAGAGTACCCACCGTGTCGCTGCTCCAGGGGGTCCGCGATCCGTCAATCCTTAAATCATGCCAGTCATAGACCTGTTCACCGGTATTTTCTATGGGCCCTGCTTTAAAGTCCCCTGCCTCAAAAATCGCGGGATCTCCGGCGTCGCCGTAATTTGTCGTTTGTCCCGGATAGATTACTATGCCGTTGGTATATCCCGCCCCGGAACCATCACCCTTGCTCAACTGTACTATTAAAAAGTACCAGCCGGCCGCCGTATTAACCGTACCGC
>Ga0123357_10003948_pt1 | contig 17228 bp, 9 predicted proteins | sample TergutEmb28metaG_FD_89873 | JGI IMG/M metagenome (GOLD analysis project Ga0123357, IMG submission 89873) | Embiratermes neotenicus P4 segment gut microbial communities from Petit-Saut dam, French Guiana - Emb289 P4 | ecosystem: Host-associated > Arthropoda: Insects > Digestive system > Gut ... | reverse complement strand
GGGAGTGCGGGTCGTGGCGGGGTGGCGGGGGGTGGTTGGCGTGCGGTGCCCCCCCCCCCCCCCCCCTGTGCCTTTTTACCGAGCCCCCGTTTGGGCCCTTGACCAGATACTGACGTACAACACGATCACGGCGCTTGTCCCACGTTGAGGCTACTAACCTGAGGAAGAGATAGGTCAGACGTGGTTTATAAAAAGTTATATTTACAAGTTCGTAACTGTTGCCCAGTCGGTTTCGTACTGGGTATTATAGTTTCCCACTCTGCTGTCAACTGGTTAATCGATATTTTTTTTTTTTTTTTTTGGCGCTTCGATCCGATTCCGGGTCAGGGCCTCTTCCTTACGGGCTTCTCGATCACACTCGTTGGACACTCCACACTCGGTATGACACCTCTGGATGAGCGATCAGCGCAACGCAGAGACCACGAACAATCAGTTTTATCTTCCGCATTTTTTATTAGCCCTTTCAAGCTCGGTGGCTAATATACACACTACGGTGCCTAATGTTGAAACATCTTGCCTTTTGTCAGTTCTTTCCCACAACCCAATGAGATCATTTCCGTACATTGACTTTTGTAATGGTGGTAGACTGTTTACTACGCGGTACGAACCGTATCTTTAAATACAATTCGGTTAAATTTCGTCTGCAAAGGATTAAAAGTGACTGATTTCTCTGTGCGAGTAACAGATTTGTTAATTAAATTTCGCCTTTGTTAACTATCTAAACAAACTGACAGGATGTATAGGCCTACTCCATTCTGCGTTTAGTGTACGAATGTACCCCTAGAGTGCATAAGACTGGGAGAACAGTGCATATTTCATTCGAAGACTTCATCACAGTCCAAAAACTTATTTTTTGTCGTTTCAGGAGTATACATTGTAGCTTCAAAATGTTCCCGGAATCATTTTTATTTCCGAGAAATACGAAACAGTACAATCATTTAAGCTGCATTTCCTTCAAATTAGGCCCTTTGTGCAACTATACACTTCTGTCAGCGACTGTAAAGGTGTCGGAAACATTCCTGGAAGCTATTTTATGAAAGCCTTTTCAGCTCTTTCGTCGCATTCTTAATGATGTCAGTAGCACCCCAAAATCGCCGTCCCTTCAGTGCTGATTCCAGTCGAGGGAACAGTTAAGAATGAGTTGGATCGAGGTTAGGAGAGTATGGGATGCTCCAGTGTGTCACTTTTTTTTTTTTTTGGCTAAGAAATCCTTGACCAAACCGACAGGTGTGGTGGAGCATTGTCGTGAAGGAGAAACCAACTGTTGGTTCTAGATTTTTCGGGACGTTTCCTTCTGACCTCATCTCTAAGGGGACGAAGGATGTCGATGCACGTTTCTGTACTCAGAGTTTTACAATTTCCCTCATGCAGCAATTCCTCTAATTACACCAGCGAATTCCGGGAACTTTTTGAAGGTACTACACGGAGGAATGTTTGTACCCGCCCTATATCCGAATGACGGAAACTGCCATATGTTTTTAAATTTGCAATCGGAAATGGTGGGGCTGAGTCTAGAATGGTACATCGTAGAGCGTTTTACTTGGTAACCAAAAGTGCTGACGGAATTCCACGTTATGAGCTATATACAAAGGAATATAGCTATTTTATACTGGACTACACTTAACGATAAGAAAATAAGCAACTTTGGTGTATTGTAGTGTGGAACAAATTTATTCTTGTACAGTCAGGACGAGACGCGATAAACTGGAAGTCAGGAAATACGCCTCGGGCTTCTCTTATTCTTCGTGTAAAATCGAAATTGGGTGTAGGCTACCGATTTGTGGTGGTAATTCACGGACACCGATGACCCATTACATCGTCTATACGGGTCCGAAAATTGTATTGGCATTATGAAAATGGATGCTTGTTGTGGTGTGCATATTACTACAACAGAAAATATTTCTGTTTTGCAACCAACGGAACATTTTACTTTTCATTTCCTTTCAGTGATAAAAGCCGTGCTTTTCTGCATATTAACTTAGAATGTTCAATGTGGGTGGTACGATGCCTCTTCCATTTTAGAGCCCACTCTTCGGAAAACCCAGTGCTGTTTTACATATTCAGTCCCTTTGTTATCACGGAGCAGGCTGACGTGTCGGTTGCGCTCTGTAAATGTAATCGTGAAGTAAAGGTAAAGGTAAAGGAGTCCCGTTACAGACCTGGAGTGGCCCAGAGGGTTCCAGGAAGTTAAGGTTCTCGGATTTCACGACAACGGCACGGGATGATGGTAAGATTGTCAGCCTTACGCACTGGCTGCCTTTACCCCCAGGAAATGCTCCTAGTACTAATTTATGTTAGAGGTTGAGTCGACCCCAGGGCCATAGTGCGATCGGAATGATTTTGTGTCAAATTCCAATACACCAGCTGGGATCGAACCAGCGACCTTCTGATTTGCACGTAGCACGGCACCGTAACCACCGTGCCACCACGGTCCCCTGTAATCGTGAAGTACACGGATATAACTTTGGTCGGACTTCAAGCGTATCCTGGTATTTCTCAGTTTATCCACGCGAATTACAGAATAGCATCTTGAAATAGGCCACGATGTACTCAATCGACGCTGAGTAGTCTCAGCAGTTGACTGAGCGTCGTAAAGTAGCCTTCCGAATCGAACACATCTGTCTTGCTAGTTTCATCAACCCTATATTCAGTAGACGTGGAGCCTTGTGTTTCTTCCTCACTCATTTCATGATTATAGTAGAAAACTCTCGCGCTGTATGTATGAGAAGTTACTGCGTGACGTCTTGCGGAAAGTTTGTCGCACGGATACACATTTTGTTGCATTACCAAGTTTCCGTAATATGGTGGAGTACACTGTGTTTGTGCTGGCCTGACCCAGACCACTAATTTGTTATTAAGAATAGACACAGCACTGTAAGGATGAAATTGTTAAAAGTTCCCTCTTCCTTTCAAATTTATTGTTAAAGGTCAGGGGCGTCCGGTCGGCTCGAACAACACGCTCCGTCGAGCCCAAAGTGCGACATATTACTACAGATTCGCGGACTGACATTGTTTTCCTAATCAATTATTCCAGTGCTGCTAAATTTTGGTGGAAGTTATTTACAGGTTGTCAAATCTGATGATTTTGGAGGATAAGTGGCAAGGCCTTCTCTGTCCATTCATGGCCCAGGAAAACGCATAAAGCTTATCACGAACAGCGCTGCAGCGATGAGGTGTTGCTCCATGTTATCAAAGAGTTTTAACTTCGTCTTCTTGCAACTGTGGAAAGGCGAATTGCTCCAGAATACGAAGGTGAATTTTCTCAGTGATCATGGCCTCGGGGAAAAAAATGCGGTGATTGTGTCTTGAAATAAGACGCACTTCAAATTACTTTTGAGTACAGAAAGACATTATTTTGTGACGTATACTTTTTGAGTTAGATACTATTTAAACTTTCGTGTTCGTCAATATGCAGGCTGTTTGAGCCACGGAAGGAACTTTTGTACACCTGTATATCCAGGGCCGCCGGGAGCTGGTCCGGGCCCCGATGAAATAGTTTTAACAGGCCCCCCAGCAAGGGCGGAACGGCAAAAAATCTTCACACGAAATCGCAGAACTTGCGGCCAGTTGCACGGTGGCTTGGGCTTGGTCTGAAATGGTTAATTTGTATATCGATAGTTAATGATATCATCGAGAAAGACAGAAACATATGCGACATAGTCGGGCCGCGGGCCCCGGAAATTTGTACCGGCCTCTCCCTCTTCTCGTCGACACTGTGTGTATCCTCATGGGATATAACGTGGTATCAGAAACTAAATGACTATCCTGTGATGTAACTTAACTTGAAATAGGACAATAGATTGAAGTCCAATTGGGTCATAAAACAATGGCATGATTTTCCCTTGCGACATATTGTATGTCTGTTATGAAGACAACTGTAGAATTATGAGGCTGAATTAAATGTATCCAGTTCAAATGTTGCTTTTCTGTAGAAACACTGCTCGTTAAGGAACAGGGCTACCGTTTACGCGTTGCAGCAGTTGATGCACAGCTACCTGCATCATTGTTTGTCCATTGAACATTGTAATTCAAAGATCACAAATTCTTTGTGCTAAGAAATGGTATCGACAGGCAAACTCTGTGATGGATGGTTGTGGTGTCGACATCGTCGGATGTATTGCATGTTTATGTGCCGTATTTCGTACTTCAGACTGAAGAATTGTAGCGTTAGTTGCCAGGTTACCGCCAATACGGCAGAATTATTTCTTTAGCGACCCAACATATTGACTGACATGATGTTATTAATGCTAACTTGTAATTTATTTTGGGCGTAATACATTGTGCTCCAATAGGCTGTGCTTATAGCCTACTACGCGTTGAACTAACGGGTTGTAGAAGGCATTCCTGTAAAACAGGGGTGCACAAATTCATATTGCAAGGTCGCTGTGGCCATTCAAGTTTGTACGGTGGCGCCAAATATTTTTGGATCCTCAGTGTGGAAATTGCTTTCTGTCGCCCATCTGGGGTTTATAATTTTGAGGTGGCTGCCAGGTTTTTGGAAAGTTTGTGCACCCGTTCTTTAACAGGTCCATGCTGCATTTAATTTATTGCATAATGAAGTGATTTTATACCTGCGGTACCATTACGTGTTCTATTGTGAGTGGTTAAGCGTTTGACAATTCAAGTCTTGTGGGACTTTGCGCAGTTTCGATTAGTAAATAGTTACCGACGTTTCGAAGGACCGGAGCGCCTTGATCCTTAGGTGCAAGCGCTGTAACCGCACCTTCTTGCGACATCCTTTGGCGGCGCACGAACGCTTTCCGTGCTGTTGTCTGGTGTAGCATCTGGTCTTCCTGAACTTGCCCCATTACACAGGCCAGCTGACGTAGTAAACTCCCGTACCGCGCATAAATTGTAAGTCTTGAAGGTGGGTTCGTCTGAAACTTAGTTCGAAACTACCTTGGAACTTCCCTTGCTGGTTTATATTTCAGCCCCCGTGCAAACACTGCTGCTTCGACAATTTTTTTCCCCTCTAGAGACAACCGTTGTTCTGTTACTGCATTCGCCACGCACGTGAAAACTACCTGAATCTTTCTTTGGTGTAGGAAGCTTTGATTTTTGAAACAGATATTAGGACAGTGCGGGCTAAGGATAATAAATAGAGCTGTCATTCCGTGTTTCCTTCTTCAGTTTGTTGACGTCTCCGTAAAGTCCTTTATTGTATATTTATATCAGTAATTAACCAACTTGATGCACAAAATTTTTGTCTTACAGTAAGTTGTTAATTACGGAGATAAATAGACTGAGATGCACGGTCAGCAAAACGTCAAAAAAATCCTTTATTGTGTTCTCTCACACACACACACACACACACACATATATATATATATATATATATATATATCACTGAACCATTTTCCATCTCGCCTCATATCACTTCATATTCACAGCCTATTGGTGTAGCATCAATTTTAGTATTATATTCCCACTACACTCACTCCCCCGTTTCTTAAATATCCTCTTCCTCTTGGAGATTCCTCCAAACATGTGTTACGCTGATTAATCACCCCGGTACTATTGGGTAAGTGAAAATGTGACGCTCTTAGTTGTGTGAATTTTCCTGTTTCTCTTAACTGAAGATATTTTGTTTTAACAATAAAACTGTGTTTTTGAACATGTTTTTCCTTAGCTTATACGCGGCATTGTTTGGTTAGTAGGCTAACACTTGTTTTCGTCACGCGACAGTCTAGTAGTTAGTGCATTTCCGATCGCCTTTATATGCTGGTCATCGTCAGTTCCCTGGTAATTTGCTAATGGACACGCGGTTGAACCGCCCCTCCCCCACAACCGACTGTTCATGTGATGATGAATTTGATTAGGACTCGGGGGAGGTGGCTGGCCCAAAGTGACGTGTCGGCTGGGGTTGACTGCTACATTGTCAATATGTGGACCTAAGCAGTCTACTGTCATTATTTACGAGGTCGCTCGTTACTTGAACGCTACGTCACATTATTACACCGAACATCATTGTCGAATGGTGTGACACTCCTGCTTCGAGATGTCGCAGGCTCGAATATCGATCTGGAGGCTGGCTGTCATGAGAATTTTCGGGGATTTCCTCAGCCGCTGCAGGCAGATTCCGGGCTCATATCATAAACTAGGCCATCATATTCCATCCACATTTTTTTTTCCAGTTTACTAGCTACTATTGTATACTGATTGAATATGGGATGTCTAAGACCTACTTAAATTTCAGTTTAATTTTTGTCTTTAGCTCCGCGGGAACACCAGTTAGATTTTAGAATCCTGTGTCCCATGCGAAATTAATTCTGACTCCGTGAGTCGTTCGGTACGATTTGTTATGACACATTGGACGTGGTCCGTCGGGCGCAAAGGCTTCTAGTCTTCTTGTTAACGAAAATAATAATACGAAATATGGAGAGTGTGGAGTAGAATATTTCCCTTGAAGTTGTTCTCACTTAGTGCTAACCTCATTTGCTCGTAGTTCATCCCATTTCCATAGACGAGGCTGTGGATGCAGAGTCAGCGCAGTTGAAACGTACCACATCTGAGGACCACAGATACCTTGCATGCCATCCGTTCATTTATAGTAATAACGCGTTTGCGCCCATAACAAGCGTCTAAGGGATTTTATCGCCGGCTGAGGCACGAATTTAGTGAAGGGCTGTTATGTCCTCTGTTACGCGAATAATACAAAGAAGGGTCCGATAAATTGGCAGTTTCTTAACATTTGCGCCGGTAGACCTGTAAAATCTGGTCCCTTTTATTGCTGTATTACTTTAATGTGCTTGTTCAAGAGACATCAGTGTTGGCACATTCAAATAAGCTGCAGTCCCTTCCTTCCACATTATTAAATGCCTTCTAATCATTCATGTATACTGTTATATATCGGGCGCTTCACATTTTAAGTGGATTCTTTGAATACACTGGGAATTAGTGAACTTTGCATCTTTTCGACCGCTTATCGACCTTGAAACCATAAATTGTGAGTAGGCCTGCTGTGAAAGGAGGCATGCACAGCAAGTGTGACGGTACTAGCCAGCATTAACTTGTGGAGACTGGCATACAGCCTCTGAATAAATCGACAGCGCTGCCAGGAATCGAACCGGTTGCCCCAACGAATGCAACGTAGTTACCATTTCGGTGTCAGATAGTTTAAATATTTGTTATTTTTAATGGGTTTTCAACGTTAGCCGGAACTGTTGATGGTGTCGCTAAGTAAAACATAAATAAATGAATGTAATGGTTTTAACTTGTATATAGATCAGACTTCTGAATTTCGTATATTTGTGACTGGGTAGTCCATTATTTGGGCGGGCAACCTTAATTTCTGAACTTGCAAACGTCCACTGTGGAATAGTTTTGCAGGACTGACAGTCTCCATGCCTGCTTGTTCCACTTACCGCACAGAATTATTGGCATGGCCGTTCGATGTTGCTTTGCTGTGTGAGAGGTAGTGTGGGAGCTTGGGTAAACTCAATTGTACCTAGCAAACTGGCTTACTGAGGCCCAAAACAGGAACGCAATTGAATTACCTACATCATCACAGCAGCCGATGAGATGCCGTGTGGTGACGGCGGATCTGCAGTGCGCAGCATCCATTACGAAGGCGTGGTCACTCTTCTTCCTTTTGTTGTGTTGTGTGGAGGGGGGTTCAGTTCCAGCGAAAATGAATAGCTAACGCATTTTGCTACAGCAGCTGATCAGGCCTTCACTTTGCTGTTTTCTCCACCATGTGTATTGCATTAGTGAGTGGCATATGGCATACATAACGATTCCGTCGTTTGTCACGTCTGGGGGACTGTGAATTGGTATAGACGGTAAAATAGATGCCTCTTTGAAAACTAAATCATCTTACTCAGAAACGTCCGATTTGATTAAGCCTAGTTCTTGCCCTTTGATGTTACTGAGAATTGAAATGAAATCGGCGGAGGGCGTGCTTGGCGTTGCTAGCACGTCGCCACACCAACCTTTCTCATAGAACCAACTGTATATTTGTGTTGTCAGTAGGCCTGGAGGCGAATGGAGGTATCCGGGACCGATAGAGAATGACATCCTGGATGAATACTTGTGTTTAATTATGTCATACTGGGTTCACAACTAGGCACTGTTTCATGGCTCACATACGGAGGATTTGAGAGTTTGATGCTAAACGTACCGTTCTAGTGACAAATCGAACTGTGGAGCAAGTTGTGATGTTTTGACTTGTAACGTTTAGAGTACCGACGTTTCGGCGGAACCTGCTGCCACCATCTTTAGGGTAGAAATAAAGAGTAAACAATAATAATAATAAATACTACGGAAAGTGCTAGTGGCAAAGTACAAAACATATTTCTCGGGCTAAGTAACATTACATGTAACACAAATTGTAAATACAAAACGGCTTTACCCTAGGAACATGGTTTGTTTCAGGTATATAATTGTAAATACCCTGCATAAAGGTGATGACAGGGATGATGGTGATAACAATGATGATGATGGTAATAATAATAATATTAATAATAATAATAAGGCATTAAAGTGAAACAACAGTGGCAAGTAGAAACGGTGTATACCGCACCTGAAACTATATCTGCAACAGGAGTCATTGCTCACCCATTGCATTATGTCTTCAAGCGACTAGACTTGCTGTAGACTAGATTTGCTGTACGTGACCACACAAAGACCTCTAATCTTTATTACATTCAACATAGAAAGTTCTTAGGTGACAGTGCAATTTAGCAGTAGGGAACACACGCGCTTATCTTCACCTTCGTTTTTAAACGCGTGAGGTGGTATGCCTGTCGTGTTAATTACCACGAGTTAATGAGATAAGTAATAATAATAATTAATCTTTAAAAATTTGTGTATATTCCAGGATTACATTGCGACACACATTTTCGACGTCCTAATTCAAGTAGCCCTGATGCTTCCATTACATAAGTTTGCGTGATAATAAACATATCCGCCTGTCGATTTTGTGTTCCTGTTATGTTTAATATGATGAGTCGCGTACGTTAATATTGATTGTATATCCATTAACCTTATTAGCCTTACTTATGTTTTCCCCCGATATAAACCGTGGAATACATTTCATAAACATGCTGTATGGAATGGTAAACTCTTGTCTTTCTTTTCCGTCCGGTTTCTACATCTCCTAAAATGAAAGTTGTCCATGTGGATGCCGTGAAGACATTTTGGAGTCAGGAGTGTAGCTCCACCTGTTCTTAACCTCGGCACTGGTTTGAGGCAAATGGTCACTTTCACGTCCTGGCTGCTTTACTCCGAAGGAAAGGGTCCCCCGTAACCGTTGGATAGGTACAGGGTTGTCCAAGAGGTGGTCTGGACGCTGTGGAAAGGAGAAGATTTCCTGTCTCTGCCGAGAGTCGAACCACTGGTGCTTGTTTGTTAGCCGTAGCGTTGTCGCTGTGCTGTTCGGTCCCCTTTCTACGCACTGTGGCGGAGTTGTTGTCGAGTGCGTTAAATATAGCCTGATTCTGTTCAGAATTATATCCAGTGTAGCCATTTCCAAGGCGAAGTGGTTTCAGTTTCCATACATTTCACATGTCGTAGCTCTAAATCAATAGAAAACAGAATCTGGCCTCATTTTTTGTTATAGCGCGTTCGGAACCTGATGGCACACGGTGACGCACGGGAGGGGAAGTGAAGGGGAAAGATGCGAATGGAGTGGGTAGCTAGTAGTCTTGCACTGTACGTCGGAACACGGTCTATACAATCGCTGTCCGCTGATCCGCACTCCTCGACTGCCAGCAGTCGACTGAACTGACACCCCCGCCGATTTAAATTGACTCGTCCGTTTCGCTGAAAGACCAAATCTGGTTTCTGCGCGTGTGCCATCACGTTTTGAACGTGCTATACCCTTCGTTTATACTGCGTAAGTAAAAGTTACTGTGACGATATTGTGACTAGTTTGAAGTACACAGTTACAGCAGTGGACAAAAAAGCAGCCGATAATCCTGCTCACTTCCTACGTTATAAGTACTGTGAGCTGTAATGACGCTGGATTACATGTGTTGTGTAGCTTGTACACCATCCGTTATACGACCAGCGATTCTGTATCGGGCTTACGAACAAGTGAACCATAATTCGGGTAAGGCAGTAGGTGCCTAATTAAGATGAGGATCTGCGGATTTGTAACACTCTTCTGTTGTCATGAGAATATTTTCTTTAACCATTGTCTCTTTCGTGAATTGAAAAGATAGGCGTATACGACATTTCGGAGGCTGTAATGTGTAGTCCGATTTGTGGCAGCTACTCCTTGCGGGTCATTGTGGCTTGGGTTTGGATCTGCCTTGTTGGTATGATCAGACCGGACAGGGGTAAGAGATTTCTGCGTTCTTCAAAGCTTCCAGGCCGATTTCAGGGCTTACCCACCTCGTCACTGGGTGCAGTGGGCTCTCTCTCTCCTCGGCGGTCAAGCGGCCTGGGCATGGAAATGACCACACCACCTCCATATTATGTCGAGGGTAGAGACCGAGTGGAGGTGTACTGTTGCTTCCACATGAGTCTGCATTGCGTGCACAGGGACAGCTATACCTTTACCAATATAGTATAACTAGGTGGTGCATAGTTCTTGAAAAGTTAATAGTCGCTTGGCTGGCGAGGAAAATTCTCGCCTTGTACGGAATCGAAAGGTTCATTGTTGTGTCCACAAGGAGCTTCTACTGGACGCTACGCTGTGTAAGAAGAATCCACTCTTCATAGACATACCATGTTGGTCTAAGATCCACTGTATCTTCCGATCGCCGTACAGGCCTGCCAGGTGGTTATTTTTGGTAATTTATTTAATGACACTGTCAGTATCTCGGACTTTGTTTTGTCGATGGCAGGATAATGGTGAACGATGAATTGTAAAGGATTTTGAAGCAAGTGTCGTTGTCAAATTAAACTGCTATCCCGAAATGTCTGTGGAGGGACTGAAGAAAGCCATGAAAAACTGTGGATTGTTACCGCCACACCAGTCTGTTCATGGACAAGTGATATTTCCTTAAAGGCTTTCCTGTTAAAGATTTTATGCACTTCCGTCAGTGTCGTGTCTTCATGTCACTTAAGTTACTTTCCTCCTTGGCTTGGTCATCCTAATGAAGTGTGATGAACCTTAGGCCTACCAGTTACGAAGCATCTCATTATGTTGTTTCGTCATAGGTCCTGTTACCATTCTCCTACGAGGTAGGTACAAATGTTATTTTTTGTGGGAGACAGAGTTTTACACCAATGCAAAACAACAATCAGAATTATGGTTCACATTTTGATATTTTCCGGTATGAGTAGGTCATAGGCATTTTCGAAGATGACTGTGTCTCCGTCTGCAAAGGATGCCTGTCTTTTTCATCCAGGTAATGGTGATGCCAAAACCAAGTGTAAGTCAGCCGTGGATATTGTAGGCAAGACGCAACGGGAATTGAATTTCAGTAGTAGTAGCAGTAGTAACACTGCATTTTGATTTATGAAGAGTTTATTTGAACTGAAAAATAAACAGGTTTCATAAAACGCATGTGCAAACTTTGCAGTCTGGTACATATTGTGATTTTTTTAGGATTAACGCTAAAAAGATATATCAGTAACTTAGACAAGCGTGTAAACGTTTAAATGTCGCATTAATTTCTGTTCTCACGCTTTCATGGTCACTAATGTGGATGGCGCTATATCGGGGCTTGAATGTTGGTACTCATGAAGTGTTCCGCAAGATCAGGTACTGGGTTCAGGCCCAAATTAAGGGCATTTATTGGTGAGGTGGGTGACGTTGAACCATTGAGACTCGCGTCGTTTGGTTCTTGATCAATAAGTGTGTTTCTGAACGAGTTTAAGTTTTTAACCGCTCTTGTCCCTTTTTGATGGCTTTCTTTTTTAAAGACGGGATTAAACGCATGTGTGTGGTGGCGCTGCACATAAATATGGGATAATTCTTAAGAACGTGAGCCGCATAAATACCACCGTTCAATCTGACGACGTGGAAACCGGGGGATAGGTATCTCTGAACGTAGTGTAACGTGAGATGACACCATACCCCCTGCAGCTGGAGCTCTGTGAACTCTCCACTTCGAATGTGTACGTTTAGAGCACATTTATTTGTTTGGCCATTCCAGAACAACACTCGTATTCTGAGCGTTCTGAAGTGGCTACCACTCCTCGCTCAATGTCCGGGACTGAGTGTCAGAGGCCAAGAATGTTTCTCGTCCTTCAGGATAGCCCTTCAGTACAGACCTTTCTAATCAGTGCCAGTTTATATATTCGTTATTAATATGGTAGGTGTTTCCGGAAGATAGGAGCAAGAAACTGGCGCTTCGGGATATACTGTAAATAAGAAAGTGGTTTAGCACAATCGAACAAGTACGCGTGAAGCTAAGATGTTAGTGATTTATACGTGACTGTGAATTCGACGGCTTGTAGCGCCAGGTATTGGGACATTAACTAGCCGTCTTGACGCAGCGGCCATATTTATTGCCAGTAAAAGCTTTGCATATATCGCATATATCCATGAACAGAAGGAATCTTGTGTCTTACGTACTAGCGTATTCTCTATACCATGACACCATTTCTTACTTCATTTTTTCTCTTCTTTTCTCTGTGTTTCTGTTACTTCCTTTTATTTTCCTCTTTGCTTCGTTGGCCGTAAATTCGCTTAGCCTTCATGAGGAATCGGTTGCGCAATTTTCGAATACGAGACAGCTTGCTGTTGAAGGCTCTTAATCATTCATACATTCGCAAACGATACAGTTATTTTGTGTCTTCCATGTCTCCCCATCCCATCTTCACTGGATGACAACTGAACAGGCAGGCTGCATGAAGTGCCATCTCCAGATATATCTACCTTCCACAATTTTCACAGACATGTCATAATTATAACGTGTTTGATAATAGAGATGTGTGTGTGTGTGTGTGTGTGTGTTTATTTTGCGTGATCCTCTTCAAACAGTCAGAGTTATCTGGCTGTATGGGTTGTGTCAACATGCTGGTCACTGGCAGGATGTGTGTATGATGGGCTTCATATAGCACATCTGCCACTGTCTGTAAACTGCCTTCTGGTGAGCACTCACGCCTACTGTGAAAAAAAAAAAAATGGGAAAAGTGTCTTGTCTGCAAGTGTTGTGTATTGGAAACTGTCGGCGATTCAGAATTATGGTCAAAACCTGGAAAGCTGAGACAGGAGTTTTTCTTCGACTCTAGTAGTTGTGTTGTTTGGACTAAAACGATTTTCCAGTTGAAAGGTCGTGCCTGACTTGATGTGAGAGTTGACGTTTTCAATAGGTGTACGAAAATTCATTTTAGCCAGTGAAACAGATCAGTTGGGAATAAAACAACCAAAACGGCCTGTTGAAATTTTGTCTGCTATAAACATGTTAAATATAGAGGTAGACCATCTGAAAATGTGGACTTGGCCAAAACAAAATCCGCGTGATTGCCATAATCATACTTCTCCCCTCCACTTGCTGACTGGGAATGGAGACCATCTTAGCGAAGGCGGAAGTATCCTATGCTTTCTTACACTGTCTTCCGAATGAGTAAAACATATTTCAGTTATATTCCTAAACCGGAAACCTCCGTTATTTTCTAATACAGATATTCTGTTCATTCCACAGTTTGGATTCGATTCTGTCTGGTCGCATATTACCAGTATGATGGTTAATACACTGTCTTCATTGTACCGCAAATATGCCGGAACCAATTACCTTGATGACAGTTTTGGGTTTGTTAGGTGGTTATTTTGCGACGACATATTATTTGCTGAAGTCATCGGTTAATAATATTTTGCAGGTTGATCGTTGTGATCGGCTAAACGTGAAGGATGGCCTGCTGTTTGTAGCCCATTTGTAGGGTGTGATCGCTACATCTTTGTTTGAGGACATGAAAACTTTTTATCGGGCTGGAAGGTTCCCGGCCTGCATTCGAATGAGAGTTAGATACGTTACTGCTATATCAGCTCTCTTGGTGGTTTTCTTTTGCTTTACCCCGATGTTCTTGTCCATACCACAAGTGTTTCGGCAAAATAGGTTGAAACCATTCTTATGTATACCGATGAAGTCTGATCTACCGATAATCAACACTGCTGTGATTGGCACACAAGTGGCTGCAGAGAAGTGTGTCGTGTGGAGCAAAGGTAAAAAATAAAGTTACCTTCTTGCTTATGTATGCATCACGCATGATGACTCAAGGTGGAGTGAAAGTATAGCTTCTAGCATTCGTAATCTTGGCCCTTGATGGAGGTTAACCTCATGCCCTGATCACATAGTTCCCATGGAAGTAGCACCGGGTAAAAGGTAACAGGCGAAGTTCGCCCTATAACGTGCCATGAAGGCACAAAGGACGAGTAGGGGTATAGTTCTAATCGTTCTTTAACCTCGGCGCTAGGTGGGGATGGGTGGTTAACGCCACTTCCCGACCGCTTTACTCTCGGGAATGACCCTTTGCGTGTTGTATAGGAGGCTGGGTGGGCCCTAGGGCCGGTCTGGGCCGGTGCGAAGAATGTTGCCCCTACCGGAATTCGATCCCCGTACCGTCCAGTCCGGAGCGAGTCGCTGTAGCGCCTACGCTATCATGGCCCACGGCAACTCCGGGTACCGTGGAATAGGAGGCTGGGTGGATTCCGGAGCCGGTTCGGATATGATGGTGAAAATATATGAAATTCTGTACGACTTTCGAAATTACTGATCTCAGCGGCGTGTACGGGGTAGAATGTGTGCCCTGTATAAATGTCATTGTCATTTGACAACGGACGGTCATTTGTCGCAACGTGGTCGTATCCAGCTGCTTATGCACATGACCAGACTGTAGTGTCTTCATCTCGGCGTTCTCACTGCTCTTTAGGGTGGGTATTAAGCCAGCCTTACCCTTTAGTGGTATGAACCGTTCATTATATCCAGAACTCTGAGTCCGAATGAACATAATTCGTAGTTTGATAGTCTGGGAACACCAGTTGTATTATCTGTTTTGCTTCGGTGGTCATCATCCTTTGTTTAAGTGCCGTTAGAAAAGTATAAACGCCCGAAATGTCTATTTCTTGCAGTATGCATTTTTTAAAGTTCATTGTGGAGGAAAGTAACAATAAAATATGTTGGTGTACTCTTATCACAGATACAGGGCGGGTTTACCATGTGAGTGCATTACAGAGTGCAAAAGGCATACGTGTATTGCGTCGTTAGGGCTCGAACCCATAATGTATTCTGACCATTACAGAGTGTATGTCTTTGGGAAGAAATAGTATAGGAATTGGCAGACCATTGCATGTAGAATGAAGGAAATGTCATCACCGATATTTATATTAAGAGAGGTTAATTTTCAAGTGGTATTTTGACGTATTTAATAACCAGTGCTGTTGACTTCTTGTTAAACTCATAAACCTACGGATCTCGAAAACAGATGGACCTATATGGGCTTCCGAATATCAAACATTATTTCGCGCTCAGACCGCCTGTTGCTTTGTGATCGGCAAAGGAGCGTCAATCGAGTGATGATTGGTTTGCCACATGCGCGGAATTCTTGCCCTCAGTTACTTGTTCATTTACAACACGTCTGAGCAAATTTTGTTATTCACTGTATGCATGTGTGCTGTGCACTGTTTTGTAAACGTAACGTTGTCCCTGTGCACAACACGAAGATGTGGAGGGGGAGGGGGTATAGCTCCACGCATTCTTTAACTTAGCACTAGATGGGGTGTGAATGGTCAACATTGCCCTTCGGTCGCATTGTTCCCGGAGAAATAGTCCTCAGTGCACATTGGAAGAAAACCGCATTTTAGTTAACGGCACTGTCGTCGGTGGTTACAACATGGAGGCTACGCGTACGTGGGAAGTGGGAACAGCATTATTGCAGAACACGATGGGTTCTTAAAATGCTGCGTAGTGCTAGATACTTGTAAGGTACGCAGCTTGTATTTTGTAGCTGAAAATACTATAATAGGATTACTGCGTGAGATGTATTATGGTGATATCGTTTAAAATTGATATGCAAGAAATAAGCCCTGGTACTGTCATACCGTGCGTTCAGAAAGTCGCTGTGCACTTAGGCACAAGCAGATCTGCAGAAAATGTTTGCGAATAAAATTAAACGGGTTCGGGCCTGTATAGACGCTCGTGGACATCACTTCCAACACCAGCACAGCGACTTCAGAACTCCCCCTCCCGTGCGTCACCCTGTGCCATCACATTTCATCTGGACTCTGCCGTAGCCTAAGTGCACAGCAACTTTCCGAACGCACTGTAGTATTCAGACGCATAAACGTTAATAATTATAACAACGATTGTAATTTTTGTGGAAGAAAATTTTCATTGTGCATCAGCATCATGCCATGTAGGCTCCGTGGAGGCAACTCAACTCATGCTGGGGTCGAGGTGAGATTTACTACTTTGCGAGGTTTTAAGTTTCCGCTGCGGGGTAGTTGAAGCTTTCGCTCTTCTGGGATGTTACGCGGCATAGATTGGTAGTTGGTCACCGACGTTTCGGAACAACATACTTGTCCCATATGACCCTTGAAGATGGGGCCGATAGGTTACCCCGCAACGCCGCGTAACATCCCAGAAGAGCGAAGGCCTCGATAGGTATTACTGTTTGCAAAACTGTCTTCCATTTCATCTGCCCCTGACCTTTTCATACACCGATCTTGGGGATGAACAAACCCAGTTCACTTAATGAAGTTTTTCGTTATTACGTTTATGTTTAATTGGTCGTGAGTCCTGTATAATCAGAGAAGTTTAGTACGATATTCAAGCACGTTGTAGAATTCAAAGTTTTCGTTGCATATCTAGCGAGCTATTTTCGTGGGCTTTTTTTTTTAAAGAGGAAAATGCCATGTTTGATGACAATAGGTGGTCTGTGAGGATGTGTGGAGTGTACAGATGCACCGAGTCTCATGATGGCACGACTGAGGATTGTGGTGGACGGGAAGGAGACGAGAAGAGAAGAGAGAGACATACATACATCATCTGTATCCATAACCCTCAGTTCCCACATGATCTGGCCGCTAGTGGGTGTCTAGGGGATTCCCCTGCTATCCTGTCTCTTTCTTTCTCATCGGCACGTCTTCTGGGACCTCAACATTAACGAGCCTGATTGAATTAAGTCCAATCCCTCTGCACAAACATCAGCTGACAACCGAATAATGCCACGGTGGCTGAGGCTCCCTTCTCGTGCTCTTCAGTATGTTTTATTTAAGAGGATTGAATCGCGCGCGGCTTGTGTTGGTTGGGGGGGGGGGGCCCCCCCTTCTCCTCCTCTTTGCCCTTGCCGCGGCGTTGTTGTACGGGGGGACCACTCCGGTCCTTTTACTCCTG
>Ga0123357_10003947_pt1 | contig 17228 bp, 14 predicted proteins | sample TergutEmb28metaG_FD_89873 | JGI IMG/M metagenome (GOLD analysis project Ga0123357, IMG submission 89873) | Embiratermes neotenicus P4 segment gut microbial communities from Petit-Saut dam, French Guiana - Emb289 P4 | ecosystem: Host-associated > Arthropoda: Insects > Digestive system > Gut ... | reverse complement strand
TTTGCAGAAAAAGACAGCTGTCTTTAAAAAAGATGACAGCTGTCTTTAAAAAAGATGACGGTGTCTTTAAAAAAGATGACGGAGCATTTAAAAAAGATGACAGATGGCAGTGAAAAAGAGGTCATTTGGGAGTCGAAAATCGGACAGGTATTCGTATTCAGGAAATCAAAAAAAGAAACCGCTATTTTTCGGCTAAAATTTCGCATTGAAATTTCTTAAAAATGTTTAAATATCTTTAAAAATATAGCGGGATATTGCGTACCACATTCTCATAAGATATTTTGTCATTTTTCGCCTCATCCGGAATCTACATAAATTGGATTTATTAAAAAGATTTCATTTCGACCTTAAAACTCTATTTTGCTATTTTTTTGGCTTTTTTACTCTATTTTTGTTTTTCGACCAAGCCTATACCAAGGCTATACCAAAGCTATACCAAGCTCTTACCCGGGATATTTTTCGACAAATATCATTTTGATAGTCTCAACTGAATGGTATTCTGCCGGTCGGTTGAAAGATCCGGCGTCTGGATATGCAGTATCCCATTTTTATTATCCGGTTCATAAAACCAGCCCGATGAAGAGGTATCGAAACTTGCTTTGCTTTTTTGCTGTTTCATTTTTTGTCCCTGCAATAATACCGCTTTGGGGAGCGTTTTCGTATGAATATCCAATAGATACACGCGCTTGTCCAGACGACCGGTGAAATCTCCCGAAGCAGCATTCAACACAATATCCATTCCGGTTGTTGAGGGTTTGACTTCAAACTTTGTAGTTGCAAATTTGCCTTCCTTATATTCCCTGGTATTGCCGTCGTCTTCATACATAACAAAAGAAGCGTCTGCTCCGGCAGGATAAATATCCAGCGTGAGCGTATCGGCTGGAAATTGCCCGTCGTACATCATTTGCCGGTAAAGCGGGATGATTGCTCCTGCCCGCACAAACAGCGGAAGTTTATCGAGCGGCGCCGGATAATCGGTGAGCGTCGTATGGCCGTTGTATTCCGCGCCGTCCCAATAATCAATCCACTTACCGGCCGGCAGATAAATACTGTCGCGTTTGGATTCCGGCGTATAAACGGGCGCTACTAATACATCTTTCCCCAACAGGTATTCATACTTGACCTGATCGCTCCACGTGACCGGATCATCGGGATATTCAAGCACTAATCCTCTCACCGCCGGCGTTCCCGTCTGATGCGCTTCGTTGCAGAGCGTGTACATATAAGGTGTGAACCGTTCTTTCAGCATCAAATATTTGCGATTAATCGAGGTGAAAGGTTCGCCGAACAGCCAGGGTTGCTTGTCCCTTATGCCGTTTTTGTTGTTGCTTGCCCATCCCGACATTCCCATGAATACGGGAGTGAAACATTTCCACTGCAAATCGCGCACGTAAGTTGAGTCGCTGCCTCCGAAGATACCGTCGACATCGCCCGTTGCATAATTCTGTCCCGATAATCCGCAACCGACAATCGTCGGGATATGCCAGCGGATATAATTCCAACTGCCGCTTTGGTCGCCCGTCCACAACACGGCATTGCGTTGCGAGCCTGTCCACCCGCATACCATCCAGACAAAACCGCGTGCGTTGCTGTTGTTTTCAATTCCGTCGAAAGCCGCTTTCGCCCCGTCAATGGCATATTTGAAGCCGGGACCTACCCAGGCGACATCCAATTTGCAGAGGCGCGTACCATATTCGCCTACCTCGCGGGCAATCCGTTCCACACCGTTTTCAGTCCACAATCCGGTACGGAATCCCCGCTTCATAAGCTCGTCAACCGTATACTTAAGGTCGGTGTACCCACAGCCGTAACCGTCGTTGGGCAAAATCCATCCGCGCGGCATCGCATTTTCAATGTATTTGTCTGCAATCAAAGAAATAACGCTCGGCGTAAGTCCGTCGAAACCCGTTGTTGTCGAGCCGTTGGTATTTCCCGACTTGGCGCCCCGGTTATAACAGTTGGCATCGCCCATACTCAATCCCCATCGGGGAACCAGAAAGGGTTTGCCTGTGATATCGGTATAATCATTCAAAATATCCTTCAACGAGTTTCCTGCAAAATAGTAGCAATCAAACCGGCTTTCGTTCTGAACCAGCCGCACCGTATCTTTAAATGCATATTCGCCGGTAGAATTGGTATTTCTCATCGCGCCGTAGCCCATTGTGCTCATGTAAAATGTTGCCGGATTGGGATTTCCGCCGTCTTCCCAATCGTAGTCGATGGTCATTTTAATTGTTTGATCCCTGTGGGAGAATCGTCCGTTTTGCATTCCTCCGCCAAAGAATTGCTCTTTTTCGCCCCGTTTCAGGTATTGAACGGTTTGTTTGCCGTAGGTAATTCCTTGTGTCTCTTCCCAAATCAAAGCAGTATTATCCGGTTTGTACAACGCAAAACGCAACGGATTTTTGTAAGCCCTCAGCGCGACATCAGCCGTAGTCATCAGGTAATAATCGCCTTTATCCGTCATTTTTACCTGTGGCTGCCGAGCAGGAGTGTTGATGACAATGTCGTTTCCCGCAGGGTTGCTGAATTCTCCATTATATGCCATCCAGATTCGAAAAATATCATCCCGCAAGAATTGGATTTTGAATTTAGTCTGTTTGCAGCAGAGTTGTATTTCATTATTGTTTTGTGTTATGTCTGTAATTGCCCCTATATGGCATGCCTGCGAATACAACTCCATCGACAGCGTATCGTTGGAAGTTCTCAAATCGCCTGGGAGCGCAGTATAAAACAAAACCGTATGTACGCCCACGTCGCTCAAATCCATTTCGGGAAATGAAATCCTTAGGGTGTCAATAATGCCGAACGGCTTTTTGACAGAAGCTTCCACCGTAGTTTTCAGCGCCGGCCGCTTGTCGATTTGGAGAAAACAATCAAAATTATTGGTAATGGGGCGGGCGCTCAGGTTTACAATGTTGAATGCCAGCGTATCGTTTTTGCCGAAGATGTTTCCTTCCAATGGGTGTGAAGTAAGGTTGAGCGCCTGAATATCCTGATCGAGCGCTTCCGACAGTTCTATATCGTCGATCATCCAGTACCACTGGTACATGTGTCGCCAGAAGAAACGGACATATACCGTTTTTTGTCCTGCGGCTTCTTGAGTAATATTAAGTTCGACGTTCATTGGGTTCGGGCAATCTTCCGTAGGATTGATACCGTTGTGGACATCGTATTCCGTCCACGTGTTTCCATCCTTGCTGACAGCGACTATCAATCCCGATTTTTTGGATGGTGTTTCCCATTCACCCCAGAAAAAATTTTGCTGGAATTTCAATACGACCGATTTCTTTTTCGAGCAGTCGATAGCCGGCGTTTGTATGTAGGCATCCGGAAAGATTCCCGCTTTCTTCCATTGTTTTATATTCTTGTTCACGATCACTCCGGGAGCGAATTGCAGATGATAGCCTCTACTTTTTGAGGCAATCGGTGGCGCTTGATAGTTTCGTCCGTACGAACCGGGGTAGGGCTGGTCGGTCACTTTCCAAATCGCATTGCTGTCATTCAACGCCACATTTTTCCAGCCTTCTGGAATGACGCCTGCCGAAAAATCTTCTTTCCAAAAAGGTTTAGTAACTGCCTCCGGCTGAATAGCGGAAAGCACAAGAGCCCAAGAGGCCAACAGAAGAATAAATACCAGTTTTTTCATCATTTTTAATCGTAGATTTGTATAACCAAATATATAGTTTGGTGTGCAAATGTAACGATTATTTTTTTATACAATCTAATTTTTACATACTTAATCTAAAAGTATGTTAAAAGCGTAAATATATTTGGAAAATTGAAAAAATGACTTTAATTTTGTACTCCAAATTATTATTGACATAATAAATTGAATTAAATTAGCTATTAATTATTAAAAGAAAAGTTTTATGAAAAAGAAATGGATTTGTACGGTATGCGGTTACGTTCATGAAGGAGACGAAGCTCCTGAAAAATGCCCGCAATGTAAAGTGTCGAAAGATAAATTTAAAGAATTAGTAGAAAGCGAAGATAAATTGACCTTTGCCGATGAGCATGTGATTGGTGTAGCGAAAGGCGTTGATCCGGTTATATGGGATGGATTGCAAGCGCATTTTCATGGCGAGGCGACGGAAGTAGGGATGTATATTGCTATGAGCCGTCAAGCCGACAGGGAAGGTTATCCGGAAATTGCAGAAGCATTCAAACGCTATGCCTTTGAAGAAGCCGACCACTGCGCTCGCTTTGCAGAATTGATTGGAGAAGTAGTATGGGATACGAAGACCAATTTGGAAAAGAGAATGCATGCTGAAGCCGGAGCTTGCGCCGACAAAAAACGGATTGCTACGCTGGCCAAGCAACAAAATTTAGACGCCATTCACGACACGGTGCATGAAATGGCTAAAGACGAAGCGCGTCATGGAAAAGGATTTGAAGGCTTATACAATCGTTATTTTAAAAATAAGTAACATTTATTAGCCTTTAGCGTTTGTTTTATAAAATTTTCTAAAATATCTAAAAAGCTCTGTCATTTTATTTTGAGAATGAAATGACAGGCTTTTTGGATTTTTTTTTTTTTTCCAATTATATACAAAATCCAATTATATCATGTATATTTGCAAACGTTTTGAAATTAATATAGACACATACTAATCAACAAACAAAAATATTATGGATAAAAAGAACGTTTACCTTTTTGGTAACGGACAGGCAGAAGGACGAGCAGATATGAAAAATCTGCTGGGAGGAAAGGGAGCGAACCTGGCTGAAATGAATTTAATCGGAGTGCCTGTTCCTCCGGGATTCACCATTACAACAGAAGTTTGTACGGAATATAATCGATTGGGAAGAGATGCCGTCATTGAAATAATCAAATCCGATGTTGAAGCCGCCATTCGACATATAGAGAAAGCAACGGGCACAAGTTTTGAGGATGGAAATAATCCTTGTTTGGTATCGGTTCGTTCGGGCGCTCGAGTTTCCATGCCCGGCATGATGGATACGGTATTAAACTTGGGAATGAACGATAAGTCGGTCGAAGGAATTGCAAATAAATCGAAGAATCCGCGTTTTGCATGGGATTCCTATCGGCGTTTTGTACAAATGTACGGCGATGTGGTATTGGGCATGAAGCCGGCCTCCAAAACAGAAATCGATCCGTTTGAAGCCATCATGGAAGAAGCGAAAGAAGCACGAGGTGTAGAATTGGATACCGAATTGACCGTGGATGATTTGAAAGCGTTGGTTGCTAAATTCAAGAATGCAGTAAAAAAACAAACCGGAAAAGATTTTCCCGATTCTCCATGGGAACAGCTTTGGGGAGCCGTGTGTGCCGTATTTGACTCTTGGATGAACGAGCGTGCCATTGTGTACCGTCAAATGTACCACATCCCTGAAGAATGGGGAACAGCGGTCAACGTGCAAGCCATGGTTTTCGGGAATATGGGGCAAACCTCTGCTACGGGGGTCGCTTTCACCCGTGATGCAGCCACAGGCGAGGATATTTTCAACGGCGAATACCTGATTAATGCACAGGGAGAAGATGTTGTCGCCGGTATCCGCACACCCCAACAAATCACCCTCGAAGGTTCCCGCCGGTGGGCTAACCTGCAGGGAATTTCTGAAGAAGAAAGGGCTGCAAAATATCCTTCACTCGAAGAATCCATGCCTGAGTGCGCGAAAGAGTTGATTGAAACGCAGCAAAAACTCGAAGATTATTTCAAGGATATGCAAGATATCGAATTTACCATTCAAAACGGCAAGTTATGGATGTTGCAAACCCGTAACGGTAAGCGTACCGCCGCTGCAATGGTACATATCGCTATGGCCATGTTAAAAGACGGAATCATAGACGAGAAAACAGCTTTGATACGTCAGGAACCGGAAAAATTGGATGAATTGCTTCATCCGGTATTCAAGAAATCAGCTTTGGCGGCAGCCAAACCCATTGCCAAAGGCTTGCCGGCTTCACCCGGCGCAGCTACCGGAAAAATTGTTTTCCATGCCGATGATGCCGACGAATGGTCGAAACGGGGAGAGAAAGTGATTCTTTGCCGTATCGAAACATCACCGGAAGATTTACGGGGTATGGCAGCAGCAGAAGGTATTTTGACCGCTCGCGGCGGTATGACTTCGCATGCGGCCGTAGTGGCGCGAGGTATGGGGAAATGCTGTGTATCGGCCGCTAATGGGATACTGATTGACTATAAAGATAAAAAAATGGTTGTTGGAGGTATCACGATTACCGAAGGCGACTGGATTTCATTGAACGGTTCAACCGGCTTTGTGTATGCAGGAAAAATCGAAACACAGGATCCGGAAGTGAGCGCCGATTTCAATGAACTGATGGTTTTAACGGATAAATACGCTCATTTGAAAGTACGAACCAACGCCGATACTCCGAAGGATGCCTTCGTAGCCCGCAAATTTGGCGCTCAAGGTATTGGATTGTGCCGCACGGAACACATGTTTTTCGAAGGCGATAAGATTCTTTCCATGCGCGAAATGATTCTGGCCAAAGACGAATCGGGACGCCGGAAAGCGCTGGCAAAATTGTTGCCCTTGCAGCGAACGGATTTTACGGGTATTTTTGAAGCGATGGAAGGCCTTCCGGTTACGGTTCGCTTATTGGATCCGCCCCTCCATGAATTTGTTCCGCATGATGAAAAGGGACAAAAAGAAATGGCCGAAGTCATGGGTATATCCTTTGAAGATATTCATAACCGGGTAGAAGATTTATTGGAACTCAATCCGATGTTAGGTCTTCGCGGTTGTCGTTTAGGCAATCTGTATCCCGAGATTACGGAAATGCAAGCCCGCGCTATTCTTGAAGCTGCCCTGGAATTAAAGAAAAAAGGCATTCAGACGTATCCCGAAATTATGGTTCCGCTCACCAGTATTTTGTATGAATTTCTCGCTCAACGGCAAATCATCGACGAAACCGCCTATCGGGTATTCAAAGAAAAAGGTGATTCTATCGAATATAAAGTAGGTACGATGATCGAAATTCCGCGAGCAGCCTTAACGGCTCAACGGATTGCTACATCGGCCGAATTTTTCTCTTTCGGCACGAACGATTTGACTCAAATGACATTCGGCTTCAGCCGCGACGATGTTGCCAAGTTTTTGCCGATGTATCTCGAAAAAGGCATCTTGAAAGAAGACCCCTTTGCCATATTAGACCAAAATGGAGTCGGTCAATTGATCCAGTTAGCTACAACACGAGGACGAGAAATCAAACCCGATTTGAAGTGTGGAATATGTGGCGAACACGGAGGAGAACCGAGTTCGGTGAAATTCTGCAACAAAGTGGGTTTGGATTATGTAAGCTGTTCGCCTTACCGCGTGCCTATCGCTCGATTGGCTGCAGCACAGGCAGCTTTAGAAGGATAAAAAGAATTATGAATTATGAATTATTTATTAGGGGATTGCGGGTCAAGCCCGCAATGACATAAAGATTCATAATTCATAATCTATAATTGATAATTTTATGGACCGTTATCTGGTTTTTAAGACACGAGACGAATTGGTTCGTATTAAAATCGAACGAATTTTATATTTCGAAGCAGAAAGAAATTATACGAAGTTGGTTTTAACCAATGGGATACAATTTGTTTTCGCCATTAATTTAGGGAAGATAGAAGAAATCTTGGAAAATCAAATTCAAGATTATGACTCTACCCTTTTGCGTGTAGGAAAAAGTTATATCATAAACAAAAATCATGTTTTGCAGATTAGCCTTCCTAAGACAAAAGTCTTATTTGCAGCGGCAGACGGGAAAGCCAAAGAACTGACACTTCCGCGCGACCCGTTGAAAATACTCAAAGAAACATTAGAGAAAGAATTACCTGAAATAAAATAGCGATGGCAGGTACTCATGTAGCGGATGACGATCCATTCGTCGATACCGATGTCTTTGTGGTAATCGAAAACGAAAATGAATATTACGATTTTGTTACCATTGATGAAGACGCATCGTATGATGCGATCGTCATCGATATGTCGCAGGATGAGCTTCCCAACACTTTTACTGTTACTTTCGAAGAAGAAGACGCCTCCACCGGTTCTTTTGTCACCATAGACGAAGATCAGGTATTTGTTTCTGATTTTACAGCAGATGATTTTGATTCATTGTGATTTTAAATATATATAATAAATAAAACAGTCGTATGATATCCGTTCGTTGCCCCCATTGTCAAGTCGGTTTAAAAGTGAATGAAACGAAGATTCCAGCCAATCTACAAACGTTTAATTGCCCCAAATGCAAGCAGCCGATTGCTGTAAGTTATGTTGTTAATAGCAGTCAGCCTGTTGACGATTCCGAAACCATTATTTTGTCTGTTACCGAAGGCAAAAATACAAAATACGGGAAACTTCATGTCTTACCCAATGAATATACCTCCGAACAATTCATCCGGTTATCGGAAGGGGTTAACATCATTGGCCGGAAATCTCCTTCGAAAGAATCGGCTACAGCGATTGATACGAAAGACAAACTGATGAGCCGTTCACACATCGGCATTGAAGTGAGAGCCGATGCCAAAGGAAAACAGAATCATTACCTTTATGATAATAAAAGTACGAATCGAACGTTATATAATAAAAACTATATCGAACCGGGTGAAATAGTTATTCTAAAAAATAATGATGAAATACAAATCGGTCAAACGTGTTTGATATTTGAAGAGGATAGCCCTTGTTAACTATTATATAATCAATAGCAGTATGAATATAACAATACAAAAGCCATTTTCAATAAACGAAATCGGGAAACGGTTTAATAATGAAGATTCCATCTATCCGAATAATGACCCAATGGACATTCATAACCGTCTTTTTTTGGTGTGCGATGGGGTAGGAGGTTCAAATAAGGGGGAAGCGGCCAGCTCAATTGCTTGTGATTCAATACAGACTTATTTTCGTAGCTTTTTAGATATAGAGACCCCATTTGATCCCTTGTTTATTGAAAAATCCATACGATACACAGAGATTCGATTCGATGAATACCTGCGGAACAATCCTTCCGCCCAGGGAATGGCTACTACTTTGTGCCTGCTTTACTTTGCTCCTGAATGTATTTACTTGACCCATGCCGGCGACAGCCGGATTTATCAATTCAGAAACGGGAAAATGATTTTCAAAACAGAAGATCATTCGCTTGTTAATTCTATGGTGAGAACAGGAAAACTCACTCCGGAAGAAGCAGGAACTCATCCTCGGAAAAATGTGATCTACCGGGCAATCCAAGGCTCTCACTCTCCGGTGGAAATTGATGTTACCAAAATAACGGATGTGTTACCTGACGATGAATTCTTTATGTGTACCGACGGAGTGACGGAAGCTTGGAGCGACAACGATTTATGTAATGTGTTTTCTATGTCTGCGTCAACCGAAGAAAAAATGAATATCATCAGAGAAAATTGCCGCTCGAAATCGAGAGACAACTATTCCGCTTACTTAATCCCTATCCAGGATGTGAGTAAGATGAATGTTTTTAAGCAGCTATTTTTATATGCATTCTGAACAATGTATCTAAAGCAAGGATATGGATTACATAATGATAAATACCGGCTTCTAAACGTATTAGGAGAAGGCGGGTTTTCATTGACATACCGGGGCGCCTGGAAAACAGAAGTTCAGGGCAATTTAGGAAAAGTGCCTACGGATGTCCCTGTTTGTATCAAAGAGTATTTTTTCAAAGACCATTGTCTTCGTAATGCTCAAACCGGCTTTGTTGAAGCTAACAGCGAAACGGGAAAAGCTATTTTTGATAAGAACAAAGAAAAAATCATCAAGGAGGCTCGTATCTTAGCCGAAATTCACCATCCGAATGTAGTAAACGTATTGGAAGTTTTTAAGCAAAACAATACCGTATATATCGTTATGGAATTTATTTCCGGTCGTTCCCTGAAACACGAAGTGGAGCAAAACGGTATCTTTACGGAAGAAAAATTAAAGAAAATCATCTATATTGTGGGTCAGGCGTTGGGCTATATCCACGAAAAGAACATTTTGCATTTGGATATCAAACCCAGCAACATTTTAATTGATCACAACAATAATCCCAAGCTCATTGATTTCGGTATCAGTAAAAAGTACGATCTGTCGAACGACCAGGAGACCAATACAACCTTATTGGCAGCGTCCAAAGGCTATGCTTCGATTGAGCAATACGACAGCGAAGGGATTCAGGTTTTTTCTCCCCGACCGGATATTTATTCGCTGGGGGCAACGATGTATTATCTGATCACCGGACAAGTGCCGACCGAATCTATTTTACGATCTACAAAAGGCTTACAAAATCCGCGCGAAATAAATCCTGCACTCTCGGAAAATACGGAGAAAGTGATATTAAAAGCCATGGCTTTGAATGCTTCCGATCGTTATTCATCGGTAATGGAGTTGTTGTTGGATTTGGGATTTAATCCGGCTATTCACAAAATTCATCTGAATTCGACGGGCATACATGATTATCCGGAGCCTTCTCCCATGGACGAAGAGCCTTACGATTTTGACATCGAGGATAAGACCATCATTCGTTCGAATGTTGCAGATCTGCGGCATAAAAAATACGATTGGCTGTATATCGTTTTACCACTTTTGGTTTCCGGGTTGCTGGCTTTTATTATTTTCAGAGATCCAGGTAAAAACTTAACGAACGGGGCCATTGTTGAACTCAAGCCTGTGATTGATCGTCCCGATAGCATAAATCCAACGCGTCCTTCAAAAGTTGCTCCTGTAAGTGCCGGCAAACAGGCTACAGCGTCTCAATCCTACCCCGTAAAAGATCCGGTTTCCAAACCGGAGGAGACCAAACCGGATACAAAGCAGGAAAACTATCAGCAACTGTATACCGAAGCTCTTCTTGCTTACAATCAAAAAAATTTTGATAAAGCGCTTGATTTAATTAATCAAGCGGAATCCTATACTAAAACGGATGAAATAGAACAATATAGAAAACTTATTGAACAGGAAAAAGAAAACAGGGAGATACAAAAACGGAAAGATTTGTATGAAGAATGGATGAAATTTGGTAATTTTGTGGTCGTAAGAAGAAAGTCGGATAAATTGTTTGGTGCGATTGATGACAAAGGCCAGGAGAAAATACCTTGTAAATATCTTAATACCGAGTCATTGGATAATAATCGCCTGTTTCAGAAAGAAAACAATTTGTATGATTTATACGACCCCAATGGTGTGTTGATAAAAGAAAATACCAACGGTTTAGAATAAACGGATGAGACGAATCTTTTTTTATGTATTCTTGATTGGACATATTTCAGCGATATATGCTCAATCTGTTGCCTATTATAATTACCAGGGCGATCAAGCATTACAAAAAAAGGATTACCAGGCTGCCCGCAGTTGGTACAGTGTGGGTTTGGATTCCTGCGACCACTACAGTATTCAGAAATTGGTTGATATTTGGATCAATGAACCGGAAATGCGTGAAAGCATGCAACTACCGATGCGAAAATGTTATAATTGTATGAAAATTATTGTTATAGACCGAGATGCCGATATGTTGCGTTTATATTCCGATTTCTATAAATACGGCATAGGGATTCCACAAGATACGGCTTTAAGTAATTACTGGTATATGGAATGGTGGAATTCCTTTAAAACGACGGTGAACGTACCGGAAACTACCTATCCATCCCATTCGGATTCATCCTCCGTTCAAGCTCCAAGAAAAAGTCTTTTATCCAACCGGTTTTGTTCGTTTTTGACATATACGTATTCGCCGACGATGCCGTTCGGATTTACTGTGGGTATTTATTTTGATAAGATAGGAGGTTATGTCAGTTTGCGAACGGATTTCAAATCCCGGAATGCGGCTTATGAATGCAATAATACCGAAGTTCCTGCCATTGGCATTGAAAATCCACCGTATGAATTTGGTCGGAAAAGTTGGAATAGCCGGATGATAACCGGAGGTCTTTTATATCCGGTACTGAAAAACCGATTCTTTGTTTCGGTAGGTGGAGGGTATGGAAAAAGAGACTATTACAGGGAAATAGTCAGTGCCGGCAATCAAAATTTTGCGACCGGTCGGGCGAGCGAATGGTGTTACAACACGGAGGCTTCTTATGCGGGATTGACTTTGGAAGCAGGCGTTTTGTTTATTTGGAAAAAGCTGGCAGTAGTGGGGAGCGTTAATTCTACGCGCTTTCACGATGTGGATATTACAATCGGTTTAGGTATCACTTTTTAGACTATGAAACGACAAGCATTTTATATTCTTTTTTCCCTTACAGCACTTTCATCCTGCTTGGAAAATCCGGTGATGACGGTTGGGATTGTAAATGAAAAAGAAGATCCGACAGTCGCGACCAAACCATCGGATCCTTTTACCGACGATGATGGCAGCTTGGTATTTCAAGGGGAGTTGATTTCGAAAGGGAAAGGAGATACCATTGAAAAAGGGTTTTGCTGGAGTACCGTTTCAAATAATCCCGGAATACACGATAATCATATTGCCATGGTATCTGATACCAGCGTCACGACTTTTACCTATAAATTAACCGGCGTTTCAGGAGATACTACCTATTATTGGCGCGCTTATGCACAAAATTCGTATGGGTGTGATTATGGCGAAGTGCAATCTTGCCAAACCCCTGCTATCTGGGTAGCGAAACAGGAATTACCGTCGGATAGTCGGGGGAGAGGAGCGGTTTTTATGCTCTGCAACAGAATATACATTACTTGTGGAGTTAAATTTTTTGGACAGGCGTTTGTGGGAGATACATGGGAATATAGCATTGCTTCTAATCAGTGGGCTCAATCCGACAGTATATCCTTTCCAGGTGGTAATCGCGATTATCCGGTGGTCTTTACCATAGGGAATCTTGCTTTTGTTGGTACCGGGCGGCAAACCTCAACGCTCTGCTTTAACGATTTTTATCAATTTAATGCCGATTCCAAAAAATGGACGACCGTAGCGACGCCGAATAATTTGGGAGCGAGGTATGAGGCAACAGCATTCAGCTTCAATGGGAATGGATATTTAGTGGGTGGGTTGACCGCCGCTGGTAAATCTGCATTTAATGATGTTTGGCAGTATAATCCTGTTAACAATTTGTGGGTGAAAAAGAATAATTTCCCCTCAAATTTCTATGGAGGAATCGGTATTTCCGGCGCTAACTGCGCTTTTGCCGGTTTCGGCGATGCCGCCGAAGCCGCGAGAACGCTTTGGGAGTATGACGATGCAACCGACAGTTGGAGTGTATATGCTCAATTACCTCCTGAAGCGACAAGTAAAATTTATTCGGGGGTCATCATCCAAAACACGATGTATTTTATGGATGGAAATTATGGTATCTGGGCTTTGAATATGTCTAATAAAACATGGAAGAAAAAACCGGCGAATTTACCCATTGACTTTGTGAATGAAACCAGCGACTTAGTGGATAGATTCCAAGCAATACTTACAACCGGCAATTCCAATTCCATTTATGTAGGCTTGGGATTTTGCAACCTGTTGTATGAATACCACCCGCTATGGGATAATTAAGCCGACTTCAAACTTAAATCCAAGCTTTTAATCGAGTGGGTGAGGGCTCCTACCGAAATGTAATCCACACCCGTTTCGGCATACGCCCGAATGGTATCGCAGGTGATTCCTCCCGAAGATTCGATTTCATATTTTCCTGCAACCGTTTCAACCGCCTTGCGGGTATCTTCCACCGAAAAATTATCCAGCATAATCTGATCAATACCTCCGGTTGCCAATACCTGATTCAGTTCGTCCAAATCACGGACTTCAATTTCAATGGGAATATTTTTACCCTGTTGCCAAAGATATTCTTTGGCTCGTGTGATTGCATTTTTAATTCCTCCGGCAAAATCAATGTGATTATCTTTCAAAAGAATCCTGTCGAAAAGTCCGATGCGGTGATTCGTGCCACCGCCGATTCGCACGGCTTCTTTTTCAAGTATTCGCATTCCAGGCGTTGTTTTTCGCGTATCCAGAATCCGGGCATGCGTACCTTCCAAGATATTCACATACTTTCGGGTAGTCGTAGCAATTCCGCTCATTCGTTGCATCACGTTAAGCACCAAGCGCTCCGTTTGCAATAGCGATTGTATTTTTCCTTCTACGGTGAAGGCAATATCTCCGACCTTCACTTCAGCGCCGTCGGAGATATATACCGTTATCACTAAGTCGGGATCGAGCGAATGAAAGATTCGTTCGGCAGCAGCCACACCGGCCAGAATTCCGTCCTCTTTAACCAACAAGCGGACTTTTCCTGTCGCCGTTTCCGGAATACAGCTTAATGTGGTGTGATCGCCGTCGCCGATATCTTCGGCAAACGCCAATTGAATTAATTCATTCACTAATTCTTCTTCTGTTTTTACACGCATACTTTAGGGTTACTTAATTCCTAATTTATCTTTCAATTCTTTCGATAAAACATTTTTATTTACGACAATATTGAGGGTTTTATACTGTACGAAAGGAAGTGAAATATACCAGGTGCCTTTGTATGGATTATCAACGCCCCATGAGTTTTTGATCATGTAAAACCGCTTTCCGGTCTGGTCTTGAGCAATCCCGTACAGCAACATTCCGTGGTCGTCGGTGGTTTCGTAATCATCAAAAGCTTGCTGGCGCATTTCTTGAGTGATTGTTTTTTCCGGAACCGGTCCGGTAATCGGTGCTTTTCGTCTGTCTCTTTCTGCAGGCGAGATATCCAACCAATTCGCCTGATCCGAACCGGGATTATCTTTCACTGTCTCATCCGGAACAACGGCTATTCCTCTCCGCGTAAATCCTTTTTCGCTTACATCCGAAGCCCAAGCAACCGTATATCCTTTATCGATCGAATTGTCAATAATTTGAATCAGTTCATCCAAAGGCACATTATACGAATAAGACCAGCGCCAGTTATCGGGTACTTCGATAGGGAATGAGGTATAAAACGGATGATGGGTGAACGAAGTGAGGGATACATAATCGTCGGGATTAATACCGAGCGATTTAGCAAAACTTTGCGGAGTATATTGCTTGCCTTGATAAGTGAATGTTTCGGGACATTCTCCCAGATAGGCGCTCAAGATTCCATTGAACCCCTTAAACCAGGCCGTTGTTAATTTTTTGTTCGAATCTTTAATAAGCACATCGACGTATGATCGTAGCAATTGGTCTAATTCGCCGTGCCGGTGCAATGTGTCGCCATAGTTCAATCCCGTTTGCACTTGATCGGGAACGATTCCATAATCTCTGATGCAACCCAGCACATCGGCAAACGAACCGCCGCCGCCAAAATTAGTGGCTCCGTGCATGCGGACATATTTTTGCGCTTTATCGCTGTAGTTTTTCGATACAACAAACATTTCCGATAGATCGTACTCGCCTTTCCCCATACGCAATAACTCGGATTCAATAAAACCAACCCCGGAAAATGCCCAGCAAGTTCCTGAATTGGCTTGATTTTTTACCGGCGTGATAGGTAACGCTTTGACTGTAGTAAACTGAAAAGTGTCTGCTTTGACTTCGCTATTTTGAGCGAATCCGGATAGGTAAAAACATCCAAATAATAATAAAAGAAAAAAGTGTTTCATATTCTAAATTGTTAAAATGATAAGAACTAATTTGCAAAAATACAAAAAAATCTTTTTCCATTCGTTAAAAAACAAATTTTTTCAAATAGAATTGCTATCTTTGCGAAAACGCGTAATGTTTTGGAATAGGTATTATGAGTAGTGAAGAGTTATTAGAAATAATTGAATTAGGGGAAACAAGCAAAGTACAGTTTAAACGCGAGTTTGATAACCAGGATAAGATTGCTGCCGAGATGATTGCTTTGGCTAATTTTAAAGGAGGCATGCTTCTTTTTGGCATTGAAGACAAGACCGGTGAAGTCGTGGGAATGGATTATTCGGATATTCAAAAAACAGGAAACAAAACAGCTACAATAGCGAATGAACTTGTCAATCCTCCGGTTTACATCATGACCGAAGTTGTATCGATTTCTACGGAAAACAAGATAAAAAAAGTGTTGATTGTTTATGTGGAAGAAGGAATTAATAAACCTTATAAAGACAATAACGGTACAATTTGGATAAAACAGGGTTCAGACAAGCGAAAACTGAAAGAAAATTCGGAAATCATGCGGCTTTTTCAGCAAAGCGGTAATTTGTTAGCCGACGAAATGCCGGTTTACGGAACAAGTATAGATGATGTTGATGACAGGCTGTTTACCGATTATTTCAAGAAAGAGTTTAATCGTCCTTATCAGGAAATGAAATTAACTTACGAAGAAGCGTTGCGAGCAAAAAAGGTTTTAATTGGAGATAAAGTTACTTTAGCCGGATTGTTGTTTTTTGGGAAAGAGCCGCAAAAGTTTAAACCTGCTTTTACGATTAAACTTGTTTCAATTGCAGGTAATGACCTCGCAAGCCTGAATTATCGCAGTAAACCTGAGGATGCCAAAGGAACTATTCCTGAAATATATAAGCAAGGAATGTTGTACATGAAAAGTCAACTGCGGTACAGGCAAAACGGACAGGGATTTAATTCCATCGGAATTCCCGAAATATCGCATGTGGCTTTGGAAGAAGTGCTTCAAAATGCATTGGTACATCGTGATTATTTTAAGAATGCACCCGTACGGGTTTTAGTTTTTGACAATCGCATTGAAATAATCAGTCCGGGAAAATTACCGAATGGTTTGACTGTGGAAGACATAAAATACGGAAACATTGCTATTCGCAATTATCAAATAGCAGCATATAGCGTAAACGCTTTGCCATACAGCGGATTGGGGTCGGGCTTGAAAAGAGCGGTGGAATTGCAGCCGGACATTAAGTTTATCAATGACGAAGAAGGGAATCAGTTTACTGTTGTGATTCCAAGAATAGTGGAGTAAATAGGTGCAAATCTTTTCTTAAATTACCAAGCCGGCGGCGCTACCCCCAATATCGCAAACAATTGTTCTATGTCGGCATCGGAAACGCCTGTATTGAATGCCGTTTGTAATGCTTCCTGCCAGGTAGGAGATGTGTTGAGGCATTTCCGCTCGAAAAAATCATACTTGATATATGCTAAAAAATAATGGTAAATTCCTCTCGGTTCAATCATCAAGGCGGCGTTGATGTATTCAATTGCTTTGCGGACATCAGTACCGGAAGCCAGAAATGCTTTTTTGCCTTTCAGCAAGCATACAGCAGCATAAAATAGCGATTCGGAATTTTCAAAATTATCTTCAATCGCTTTTTCAAACGCAGGCAGCGCTTTGTCATACAGTTTTAAGTTCCAATAACAC
>Ga0123357_10003946_pt1:0-15000 | contig 17233 bp, 16 predicted proteins | sample TergutEmb28metaG_FD_89873 | JGI IMG/M metagenome (GOLD analysis project Ga0123357, IMG submission 89873) | Embiratermes neotenicus P4 segment gut microbial communities from Petit-Saut dam, French Guiana - Emb289 P4 | ecosystem: Host-associated > Arthropoda: Insects > Digestive system >... | reverse complement strand
CTTTACTTGTTAAGTATTACGTGCCTTCAAGGTATATTTCTTGAACTCAAATGTACTTCCCAGCCGAGCGCACTGCAATAACTGTCGACACATGTACGTCCTCCTCTCTTTGTTGCAGTAACTGACGTGTTATAAAATGTCAGATTTGAGATTAAGACTAATTTACTTATTTTACAAAGACATTATTCACTTTTAAACTTTTATTCGTCGAGAGATACAGCTGATGATGTTCTTTGTGGGCAATAAAAGGAATGAGTTTCTTCCGGCAACCTTACAGAATGTGGCACGATCTTCTCCCTATCCTTCGTTATCCCACTTTAAGACTTCGTGAGTCGTAAAGCCACTGAAAACAGCACCGTCAAAAGGATTAGACCTGTAATTTGCTTGGATATCAATAAAGAATTTACCAGTCGTTATTTATGGCAGCCCACTTTTTACGCTTGAACAGTTTTCTGCTTGTAATACTGTTATTTTGTTCTAAATTCAAATCCTTTCACGCATTTTCTCAAACACATTTGTGGTAAAAGTATTATTGGTACGCCTTTTAGAACACTTTGGAATTTGAATTATAAGAACTCCGTTACCGAAATGTTTCTCGCCACAGTTTTTTATACACTTTGCATGAAGCTTCAATTAGGACGGCGCACTGGTTGCGATAAATCGCTGTGGGAGCTCCTTGACACAAATTAAGTAAGCCCTCTTCAAAGTTTATTGTGTATTGAACACTGGCGTACACGTGCAACTGGGTATGCGTCGTAACTTCCTGAAGGTACGTAAGTCCATCTTCTGCTGCTCAGTACTACTCTCTTGTTTCTTCTAAGCTCCCTGGTATTGTACTGTGACTAAAGCACTTTCAGTTCTGCTCTGACGAAGACGGGGCGGTCACTGGATTGCGAAGACGGCACGAACTTCCGTTGAGTAGCTGAAGATGCTGCAAGTCCCCGGAGGTCCTTCTGTCCGCAGTCTTTGTCGTATGCCGAACTGCCACAGCAGTGCTCAGCAGTTCTGTGCCGACTCGCATCGTCAACGTCGCCCTACTTTAACATCTCAACTGTTGTTGGTCTCCCGCCCACCACTTTGCAATCAGTAGCCAATCCAATAACTGTTCTAACGACTAACGGACCAATCATTATAACGTTGGAAAGGTCTGTTCGTTCGTTGAATAGATATCCAAATTCTAAATTAAAATTGCAGATCTGGGACCTTTTTTAAAGATCCCCCCCCCCCAAGTAGATGCCATTCATGACCGAGAAGAAGCAGTGGTGTCGCGATTTGAGTAGCAGCGAGTTTTCAGGTATTTTGCTCCAAGTGTGTAAAGTAGCTGTATTTACGGCAGTTTACTAAGAAAACCATTTCTGTTCCCGCGTGTGCAAAAGCATACCGTTTTGCTGTTAATATTGGTTTTCGGAATACAAAATAAGTATTTCAGTTATTCTTATCGTATTCAGAGCTAAGCTCTACCAAGTGATTGTTTACTAAAAAGTAAATTTTCGCACCCCATAGTGTATTTTACGTTCAGATATTTCAACAACAGTCGTAGTAGCTCAGTTGTTATAGTGCCTAGCCTACGGCCTGACGACCCAGCAGAGGCATAAGGTTTTTATTCTCTCCAAAACCTCCTTACTGGAACCCAACCATCCTCCTATATCCAGTTGACACTGAGGGCTATTCAGCCGGAGGGGGGAGTAAAGTGATTGGGGCTTGAAGTTAACCACTCTGTTTCTTCCGGTGTCGACGTTGTGAATGCTTGGGGTCGTACGTTAATTCGTCATGTGCTTTAATTTAATTGTGCTTAATTAAAGACAGGGACAGATTTACCTTTTCCGTTTTTTGACTTTTACGGGTGGCCTAACTTTCTATACAGCGCCAGTTTCAAACTTTCAAACTTATGGATTTCCCTTCAAGGAATTGGATTCATCCTTACGCAAGTAATAAAATAGCAAGAGCTTAGAATAGTTGTTGTACATTGTTAAACGAATATTGGTGTAAGTCTGTCATTGGATAACACGCGCCCAAGGGACGTAACAGCGAGGTCTTTTCCAAGATTGTCGCCCATTGCCTGGATGTTTCATCATCGCAGTGCTGCCTCTCGGTTTATTGTCCAGTTAATGAGCGTGAGTATGTAAAGGTAGCTCAGAGATGTTGCCTTTGCTTCTGTGTAGACCGCTTGGTGTTTTGTGAACTTTCAGTTCATTACAGACGAGAGAATTTTAGATATTTTGAAAATCTGAAGCAATTGAAGTCGAGAGTCCATTAATCAGGGTTGCACAAATCCAGGTCGCCAGGGCGACTAAATTCTGTTCGGTGGCGCCTAATATATGTGGGTCGTGAGTATGTAACTTGTTCTGTGTCACCCTTCTGATGTCTATAATTTTGGGGTGGTTTCTAGATTTATGGTAATTCTGTGAATCCCTGCTGTTAACATTTTCAAATTCTCTGTTCTAGTTATGAGAGACGTCTTCTGTAGGTTACGGAAGAACTTTTGCATTTCCGTTCCATATATTGTTCTTCGAAGAAATCTGCCTTCTAATACATGCACAATAAATGTTGTTTTAGAAAGATTTGATTAGAATATGCTTAAAAGTTCATCACTTTAAGGAATAGCAGCAGGTCACAGAGAACTGCCAACAAATGTGCTCTAAATTTTGTCGCTGTAGAATATTTCGTGCTCAGGGAGAATTGATAATATTTGAAACAGTTAACATTACTGACGTAGTTCTGACATCAGTCATTGTCTTGCAACAGATTTATAGCCGTTTCCAAAGCGAGTTCTCCAGAGGGTACGATAAAGCACTGCTTCCTCCTTCAAATTCCAGTATCTTCTCGTTTACTTAAGTCATCCGGTTGCTGTCTAGGTCTTCTTCCTCGTCGTCCCTTCAATCCTTCCTTCGGTAACGCGCTAACGGCCTGCCCCTAAATTGCTTGATGTATCAGTTTAGTGAAGAGGCAGACGAAACACACGTACTTGTGCGCTTGCTGGAAACATATTTATACTTTTTTAAATTGTACTTTTGTCTTCTGGGCTATAGAATCGTGTCGTCTGTTGGGCGTCGTAAACAAGAGGCCCCGGTACGGATCTCTTCAGTCATGAACACCTGCCTTATATGTTTCAACTTGACTTCAAACGTCGTGTTGAAGATTGCTGTCTTCTGCGTCGTGACCCCGTGTGTCCTGTTAACTACAGCAACGTCTGGACGGAACCTACTGATTGACATTTACCATGAAAATGGAGGCAGCAGGTTCTTCTGAAACGTTGATAACTACCAAACTGTACAGGGCCACATCCCAGAAGGCACTAATCTTCATAGTGTTAACTCCAAATGTCATGCAGTTTGCGTTGAGCCGTTTTTATACGTAGTGTCGGTTGCAGTTGGCGTGATATGTCGATGTTGTTACACCTCGTAAACACGCACCTGGACGCACGTCTGTGGTCTTTGTATGCAGCATCTGGCTTTTTGCAAGGAACAGTCGCCTGCTCTTTCTCGGGCTGTGCGTGTCTTCTTTATATCTGTGCCCGAAAAATCGTAATCTTCACGGTTACTGTCGATACGAGCTGTGACTTCACAGGGTGGCGCACAGGTTACTTTTCACTGCATGTGTAACGTGTTTCCCCTCGTGTTAAGTGACCTTTGCACCACTCTGTGCAGTGTCGAATGATCTGATGTTTGTGATTCATTAATTTGAAATGGTGTAGAGACAGTGGCCGTGGTCTACTGTACGGTTGTATCACGGCTTTTGAGTGCAGGGACTGAGGACCCCTAGAAACCCCAGTTTAGAATCGGCTTCCGGGCCGAATTTTAAGCAGGAGTGCTGATTATTGGACCGTGGCAGTTTTTTGTTCTTTCCTTTCTGTTCTTTTTTCTGTCTAGTCCATTCTTTCCTTCCTCATAATGCGTTCTTTGCACAGGGTGCATAAAATCACAAGACATGTCTGTCTGTACCTTCGTTTGTCCGTCCGTGTACAGTTTTTATGCTATAACGAAGAAGATGCGCTCGTGTGAGACCTGACATTATAGAAAATAGCGTAGTAAAAACAGCAGGGCTTGTGGAAGAAATAGGTCACCCTGTTCACTGAAATCGTGAATCAGCCAACACGCATATACGAAAGTTCGCGTTAACGAAACACGCGTTAATAGCAGGACTGACTGCTGCATTCCATTACCTAACCGATTATTGGGTAATGTTGAACTTTATATTGGTGGGCTTGCCGATAAATATCTGCAGTCCTCTCATTAGTCGTAAAATCGAGACCGTAAATCTTCTAAGTCATCATGCAATCGAAACCTTAGAAACTTCCCTAAAGAAGTCATTGATTGTTATCATCGTATTTCTTTGTTGCAGCATAAGAATTTCCATTGAAAGTTAGTTGTTTGTGTAACATATAATGTCTGGACTGTTTCTCATTAAATTTGATATTGGAGCTCCGCACAAAGTGTCGTGTGTGCGACGAACCTCTGTCGGCTGCGGTAGGTCCCGCCCCTGTCCTACTTCATTTTAGAGGATGGGTAGTGAGTGTGAGTGTAGGTGCTTCAGGTGCATTATTTAGTTCTGTTTCTGTTCCCGACTTGTCTGAACACGACGAACAGAATTGCCTATGAGGACTGCAGAAAATAGTGTTTGACAAAATGACGCAAAGGCAGAATAAATAAGGTATAATGTCGGTACTTCTGGTATTATGAAACACCATGTAACTGTTCTTCTGACCATTTGTATAACGTCCCAGAACCAAGTGGCAATTATATGTATCACCTGTGCTACATCATGAAACTCGGCATTTTGCGACGCATTGCGTGTATGCGCGCGCGCGTATTTGTGTGTGTGTGTGTGTGCGCGCATGTGTGTGTTTTCATTGATGCGTAGATCAAATACCAGGTAATTTTCTAAACACCATAAAGTGGTTGGTGTTTCTAATGAAGGTAGACTGTGTTCTCTGTGAGGTACGCTATGAAGTTTTGTTTAATTATAATTTAAATTAACGTCGGTCTACAGGAAACCACGGAACACGTTGATCGAGTTGGCCTGTCGCAGATCCTCGCGGTTCCACACTGACTTCTAGCAAGCAGTCCAGCGTACCGGTACGCAAGACCTAGCAACAGTCCCTGCACGTGCAATTGCCTTGTTTTTGAAAATGCGCAGGTTTGTTGGACACAGATTGTCCTGTCTGATTCTTCGTGTGGGGAACAGTCGGTTGAAAGAAGAGAGCGAAGACTGCAGAGATAAGAAATTACAAAATGTTAAACATGATTTTTATTTTATATTTATTTGTTTATTTACTTTCTACATTTCATTTTCACAACCTCACCTTGCCTTCACCATACGTCATACAGAAGCACGTGAGGAAAATCCTCAGAACCATGAATTTTGTGCCCCTCCTTCCCTGCAGCAGAACGTCAGTCTTCAAAGAGGTTATTTTTAACTGATTTTTAAGTTCACTGTTGTCTTTTGCAATAAAATGTGCAACATTAAGGAACAGTAAATATAAATAAATACAATATCAAAACAAGGTAAGTCTGATTACCTCATACAGGGTACTTTAGGACTTCAGATTCTAGAGACGTTGGTCTCTAAGAATAATAAGCGGATAAAATTTTAGTGCTCTCTGATTACATATTTATTGCTATCTCGTTGGCAAAAACTTTACTGGGCTTAACTTTTGCAGTCCGTCTTGCGGGTTTTTTTTTCTTCCCCTGGAAAATATTCTCAGCATGTTGTGACCCGTGCATGAAAGTTTCGTTGATTTCCTTTCCACTGAAGCCAAACGTGATTTAAGTACAAGCCACATTTGTTCGTGTAATTCTGCCTACCGATTCGTTTCCGTCATACTCCTGGGGCGATGACCATGTCAACAGTTCGCACACAGAAGGCACTTCTTGTGCCGGTCTCTTGCGTCTTCTTATTGCGAATGTTTTAGAAAGAGGAAACGCCTTCAGATCGCTGTGTTTAAACAAGCAGTGAAGATCACTGCCGTTTAAGAAACTCACTTTTTCTTCATTTAACACTGCAGTTATGGCGCTGAGGAGTGGCGGTTTGTTTGTGGGCGTTTAAACTAATAAACATCGCGTTACTTGCTATAGTGATAACGATCCTTCCTGAGAAGCTTCCAGGTTCTCGGCTAGTGAAGAAATTACCCGCATTTTTTTTTAAATCGGAGGTTCATCACTACGTTCACAAGTTTCCTCCTTCTATCCCTATTATGAGCCAGATAAATCCGGTCCATGCCCCCCTTCCCAATTCTTGAAGATCCATTTCTAATATTATCCTCTAGGTCTCTCAAGTGTTAACATTTCCCTCAGAGTTTTCCACCAAACCCCTATGTACCCCTCATGTCTCCCCCCCCACATGCCATCCCCATCTCATTCTTCCTAATATGATCACCCGAATAATATTTGGTGAAGTATAGATCATAAAGCTCGCCATTATATAGCCTTCTCCACTCCCCCTTTACCTCGTCTTTCTTAGGTTCTATTTTTTAACACCCTAAGCCTATGTTCCTCTCTCAGCGCCAGAGACCAAGTTTGACACCCATACAGAACGTAGCAATGACGGTGCTGTATAATTGTAATACTACATTCTATATACTAGACGCTCGGGCACTTATCGTGTCAAGTCCAGGCGGTGCTGTCTGGAAAACTAATCATATATCGGTCTGTCGTCAGGGCACAGCGGGTTGCGTGTGCTTTATTTCAAATCGTTGTCCTCATCTGAGAGACTGACGAATGGTGAATAAGTACATATGGAAGAAAGTGGTCGTAGCCTACTCCAGATACTATCTCACCAGTTGTGTGGAGCAAGTGAGGTAAACCCACGAGTATCAAACTTCAGGATTGCCGGTGTTCCGGCCGGGATTCGTACCGGGCATTTTCTAATTACGAGTTAAAGGCATTACCACTGTGTCAGTATTCTCGGACAGCACACGCGATTGTTGTGGAACGTTGCTAGTTGTAGGGTTTTGTGTTAATGCATCTGGAAAATAAGGAGTGCTGAAGCCCTCAGATTTCTTGTACAAGTACAAGGTGGCGCAAAAGTTACATAATCCAGCCTCTCTTTGGTTAAACATCGAGTGTCAAGGGATTTTTTGCGCCACTGTGTTTAATTTTTTTGTAAATGTTTGTAATATTAGACGTCTGAGACACTGTCTCGCTAGTGATCTTCTGCCTGAGTTTCCAATTCAAAATGATTCCAACCACCAGTACTCGTTAATTTAAACTGTCGACCCCTTCCAACCTTCTTTGAAATCGGAATATAATATAATATAATATAATATAATATAATATAATATAATATAATATAATATAATATAATATAATATAATATAATATCGGTACTCTACATGACTAACTGCATGAAAGTGCCAACACAACTACGCAATCGACAATCACGCTCCGAGGTTTTTCTGCGCGCGTCTTTAGCGTAACTCGCGAATTATTTATCAGACCCAAAAATACCTGGAGCAAAGAAACAGTGTACGAGGGAACGAAACGGATTTTTATGCCGCCTTAGTCTTGCGGTTTTGAAATATTTAAAACAATATTAAAAGTAAGTCGCCAGTAACATTACTGTGTGCATGTGTCCTAACCTATTGTGCACATTATCACACTCCGTTCCTCTAACATTTGTGTTAATATTATTAACGTGCCTTATGTATATTTTGATCTTACTTGTTGCTCTTTTCCACGAAGCTTAGCGCGTGCTGTACGCATGCCTTGTTGCCTTCATGCGTGTTGTTGTTTTACCGATTGCTACCGTCTGTGTCACATTTAATTTACCGTAATAATGTCAGGCTACTGATATGCATAGAGCATTTCTCATTATATAACCTCTCTCATTCCTCTTTTAACGCACAGAAGTGTTTTCCTCAAGAAGTGGACTTAGTTTAATTTTTCTCATCGTGTAACATTTATATTTTATTCTTAAGGAAAGCTTCGCCACTATACAAAACGGAGCATAAAACTAGTTTGGCTTGCCACATTGTTTACCTAGAATTCGGAGACTATGATCTTTGAGATTTCAGGTTCTCACAGCGGTGTTGCCGAAGATTGAACTCTTGTGGAATGTGACGCCATGTCGACTGGTAAACAATTACCTACGTTGCGGAGGATCGTATTGCTCTAATTTTTACAGTCAAGCAGTCCAAGATTTGTCGGAATTGTTGGATTGGACCCTGCGAATGTAGGTACCTCGATCCTTCGAAACGTCGGCGACAGTTTACCAATTTACACTGTGTAACATCTCAGAAGATGAACTTTCAGAAGGTAATGTAATACGAAGTGAATGCCAACGTTATTTCCGGTTACCTTGTATCTGCTCTTCGGGCTTGCCTGTGAGGGATTTTCTGTGTCTTGATTATATGCTTGACTGACATTTGTAACAGTACTTGTGGCTCATCATAATAACGAGGTCCGTGTTACATATGTTGTGACTGGCTAATTTGGTTCAGATTTCCATTGATTTCCTTCCGAATCAACAAGCTGTAACGACTTCGAAGTAGGTCACGACTTCTCTCAGCTGTTGGTTAGTTTTTGTTCAGCAGTCTCCACAAACCTTGGGGGCCACATTCCCAGAAAGCATTGACGATTGGTGTTAGGGGAACCGCGACCTTTTTATCACTTACCAAAGCCTGCTCCCTTACTACCACAACAGTGCGTAATAACGCCAAACGTTGTGTGTATCAAAGCATCCCATTGCATTTCCATTCATCTAGCTGCACTCTGGTTTGTGGTGCCGTTACAACCCTTGTCCAGCAGGTTTATTGCAGGTTCCGGCGATTTTTCTGTGTGTGCACAAAACCTGCCGATACGTACCGTGAAGCCAGTTGCTGCAGCTGGTAAACCTGGAAACAAACTGAAAAACACGGATGATTTAAATCCGCCGCTGCGGGATATTTTTAACTTTTCCAGTCTTCGTTAGCCTTTTCAGGCAAGGTACTGACATACCACTTCAAATTAGACCATGACTACATGTTTACACATCCTGTCCAGTACATTATGCTTTGATCGTCTTACTGTTTGATGGTAAGTAACCTCGTCTATTAACAGCGTCGTGACATAAGCAGCCTAGCACAGGGTTTTCCATACTTTTTTGCTCGTCCATCCCTTTCAGCTGTGAAAAATAACCACGGATCCTCACATCCTTTCTCACGGAAATATTGGGTGTCCGGTTGAGAGGTATCGTACATTAAGGATTTTTATCTCAGAATTGATTTTCGATAGCTACAATTACATACCAGCAGCATACGTAACAATGCATTTCATTATTTCACCTTAATTAAACCGATTAACGATCATACGAAATAAACACATCGCCAATTAAAGAGATTCCGCAATTATGTTTACAAAAGTCATTATTTTAATTAAAAAAAGGAGACGTCAGATGTACCCTCGGATCCCTTGCGAACTGGTTGTGAATCCGCTGGGAGCCGCTGAGCATAGTTTGGGAACTATTGGCCTAGCTGGTTAGTGTAGCGGTGACTCTTGACTGCGATTCGGGAAGTACCTGTTTCTATTTTCGTACAGAAGGTCCGAAGTCCTGGCCTTTCCTGGTTTTCGTCAGTCCGTCCACATAAATGCCGGTCATTAAGGTTACCGAGCCTGGATAATGTACTCAGTATAGAGACTGGCCTAGGGGATGGACAATCCGGGGTTCGAATCTCAATAGGAAAGAGGTTTACTGTTCTTCAAAGTATCCAGACTGGCTGTGCGCCCCTCCCTGCCTCCTATTCAATGGGTACCTTTGTTTCTTTCCCCGGTGGTAGAGCGGCCGTGGCCTGAAGTTAACCACGCGCCTCCATCTAATGCGAAGGTTGAGAATGAGTGGAGTGTTCCCTTTACGCATTCATGACGTAAACAACGAAAAGCTTGCCTTTTAAGTAGGATTATCAAAGTTAGGCCACGGCTACTTCATTCCAGATGCTGTCTCTTGATCCTCAATCAGCGCTATAAAATCAGGTATGTTGGAAGACTTCGCCTTCCCAACAGAACAGTATTGCTTGCTTGAGGTTGATGCGCTCTTGGTCGCAGCGTGAGGTCAGTATGAGACCGCCGGTTCTGTGCAAAACATAGCGGACGACGTCATGAGGTTGCTACAATACAGTTGGTAATCTGAAATTGCTATTTCTCCGGTGGCTCTTGTGGCCTCTGGTAATTGCGCCATGGGAGGAAAGCAAATGAGACAACGGAACATACGCATGTAATGGCTGAAACCACGCAAGTCACTGTCGTGTTCCTTTTTTCTTCTCGTATAAGGAAGTAAGATGGGAGGAAGGTAAATATGTTATAGTATTTATTTCAGAGATGGTGGACAACTTTTTTTACTTCGAATGTTGACCACTGCGTCCACTAACGCAGAATACGACAAGACACGGTTGATTTCCTGACGGTTTGCCGTTACTTTACATGCTATGAAATACAGCGGTTAGGATTTACATGTCTGTTGCTGAAATTTCTCGGACTTCTTCAATCGTTTTATATATTTATTGAAAAGAGATAGAGGATTAAGTTTAAAGTTAATGTCAGTTTATTATTAATTTATACCAACAAATGCACATATATGCTCATGTGTTGGTACAAATTAATAGTAAATAATACAAATGCACGGTTTGTACACAAAAATAAAAATTAATATCAGTTATTTCAATGGCTTTGTTCACATGACAAGTGAAGTGTGGTATTTGTATGCCCTGTGACAATTCATATGTTAGCCAGTAACTGTCAGTTTTAGAATATTTCTTGTATCACAGCTATTCAGTTTGATATAGATCCCGCTTGTGGATGAGGGCACCGCTAAGACTGCGCCTTTTAGACTGGAACAGATTCTCCGAAACGTCGACAACACGCCATAAATTTGCAGGTTTCATGAAACAGAAATTCATTATTTCATTTAAGAACATTTTATGTCGAAACAATATAACGTAGTTACAAAATACATTGCCCGTGAAGACAGTAGGCCTACAGTATGCACGAATCATTACGAAACCGTTCGTTTTTAGGCGCGTTCGCATAGTCGCATAAAACACCCGTAAGCTCCGTCATGTCCGTCCTTCTCTCCACGTGTACACCCACGACCACGGCTTCAATTGGGCGGATATCCGTGAAGTTTGATATTGGGGACTTCTGTCACGAAAATCCGAATTTGGTTAAAATCGGGCAAAAACATCGGGTGCTTTATGTGGAAATGTAAGTAGGTTTTATTTTTTTTGGCGACATTAAATGACCATAAAAACGTTTTCTTCGAGTGAAATGGCATCACGCTGTTGGGATAATCGAGGAGGTATACACATTGCACGAATGCGCCGCAGTGTTACGTAATACGTACAGTGCGTGTCTTGTTGCAGTGTGAACACAAATAGAAGAATAGGTGTGCAGTACAAATGAACCAACTGTCTTAATGCTAAGAATTAATCACAGGTATGTGTTTAGTACAGATGGCTGTGCGCATGTGCTGTATGATCCGTCAATCGTGACGCAGAAAATTGTTTCTTTCGTATCTTATCTCACCCTCCCTTTCTTTTCTTTAATTTTTTGTGTCTCTGTCGTGTTTCTTTCCGAAACCGCTTATCTTTCTTATTTTTACTTTATAACGAGGATTTTAGGCTGTTTACTCTTCTCTTCGCGTCTTATGTTTATGAAAATTAAACGACATTTATCGTGCAATAAATGATAGTCTGTCGTGGGGCTTAGGAAGGTGAAGATGAAATTTTTGCTGCAGAAATTAGCTTCAGTGGTGTAAAACGAATCTGACTAGCTCAGAGAATGCATGACTATAAGTGTTCAGCTTTGCATCAGAAATCAGTGTTTTGCGGCGACTATGCTGTAGCTAAGACTGTCAGTGGCCATGCTGTAGCTCAGGCTGTCAGTGTTTGTTTCAGTGGCCATGCTGTGTCTCAGACGCTCGATGTTGTTCTAGTGGCAGTGCTGTGGCTCGGGCGATCAGTTTTCTTTCAGTACTTTCGCGGTGTTGAGGTGCCGGTTCATTCTCAAGTTAGTCCACGTAACATTTTTGGTGGAAAAAGTGACACTACGCCAGATTCTACTCCAACACTCCACGTTCTCCTTACAGTTATTATTCCACGTGCCGCTTATCTGTGAGTGGTGCACTGCGCCCGTTGCATACCTCTAGTAGCAAGATGTGTCCCCACAATCCACTGTAGTTGTTATCATTGCAAATTACTGTTCTGAATACTACTACTACTACTACTACTACTACTACTACTACTACTACTACTACTACTACTACTACTACTACTACTACTACGTGGCAGTAGTAGTAGTAGTAGTAGTAGGGGAAGTTGCCATTCGGACGTTAACATTACTGCTTCGTACACAGAAAGTCCCAGGTCCAAATGCGGTGGCAGACTCTTCAGAGCCCTAGTGCTTCAGAGGTCGCGACGTCTTCTTTCCACGTCTTTTCTAGTTCTTTGTATACCGATCATACTGCTATTCGGCGCGATAATCTTAGCTACTGACAGCGTCGCTAAATAGGCAGTGGATAGATACTACTGCTACTGCTGCCACCACTACTACTACTACTACTACTACTACTACTACTACTACTACTACTACTACTACTACCACAACCACCACCACCACCACCACCACCACAGCCTGCTCCAAGTCATTGCTTCATTTAGGGGCGTTAAGGTAAGTATTCTCGCGCAAGTAGATATAGAGAAGGGTTAACCAGATACCGTTTTGTGTTCAAACGCTTTTAGTAACCCAGAATATATATATGTATATATAATTTTCATACCTGAATAGCATCTGATGTTCTTTGTGTAGTAACGTAAACAGGCCCAAGATGTTAACATGAATATAACCGAATGCCCTTCACCGTCATGCGCAATTTTCGTGTTTCTTTTTCCTGTTTCTTACGGATGTACCCTCCTGTATGCTACGGCCTCTTATTTTGTGGGAAATTAGGGCAGCGCTCTCTCTTCCTGCGCTGCTTCTGGCCATCAATTCCTTCGAAATGTGGGAACACTGAAATGATGTTTGATGTTAAAAACGTAGGTCGGGACAACAGAGAGAAGGAATCAGAAATAAGCAGTACACCGACTACGTCATCCCGGGTACTTGTGTTAACAGCGTCATGTAAAAGCGGAGACACAGGTGTGAACGTTGTTACCGTAGCACTCGTCTACTCGCTCTTCATTTCATGGCGAGCTCGATCATTGGCTTTCAGGGAACACCGAAGGACGGCGCGGTACTCTACTGGCACTTCTTGTCATCTGCTCCTCACGAAACAAAGTTGTGAAACATAATGAAGTGTACTTTATTTAAAACGACCTGTTGGTGCAAGTGAAGTGTTAAATTACTTTTTAATTTTCCATACGTAATTATACTTGAAGTTATATTTGTCTCTTCGTAAATTGCGTGACTTTGTCTGCCTGTGGCACATCATCCTATCTCATTCAAACACCTTTATTATTTTATATTTTCCCGTACTGGCAGTACGCCGAATATTTGTTAGCCAATGTGTGCAATTCTCATTGTGTTAACTTGTCTTGCATGGTCAGACATGCGCGGTTGTGACCAGTGGCTGAGACTGAATCACAAATTGTCTGCGTTCTGTATTCTGCATGGATAAAAGCCTTGCAATAATCCGCGTCCGAGGAGTTCAATTAAATATTTAAAATGTTTGTTATTTCGGCAGTTAATTCTCTACGGACACATGCCAAAGGGCCTAATCCGTTAAGGACGAAGACAAAATTTATAACTTAAAATAAGGTCAGAAATATTCGGCTGGTATCGAACATTTTGCGTGTTATATAAAAAGAGACAGTCAATGTCGGTATGACGTAACATTGAGGTGCCTTCGTGCAACCATTGTTGCAGTGGAAAAGCAATAAATAGTACATGTTCTGGGTGTGTGTTTGTATCCTTCGTTATCCAGCAAGCAATGCGCGTGGGCCTGATTGTCGTCTGTGGCCTACCCAGCTGTACAGTATTCTTCAATATTATCTCATAAACGGCACGATTTTCGAAAAAATTTATGTAACACAAAATGTGTGTTTTGATTTTCTCTGCAGCTTTTGCCTGAAACATATTTCATTCTAAGAAGAACTAAGCGAGACATGTTCAAAAATGTGTATTGGACTTCATGTAAAGTACTCGTTATTCTTGTTAGATTTTGATGAAACGGGAGTTTTCTCCAGATATTTTCGAAAAATACTCAAATATCAAATTTCATGAAAGTTCGTTTAGTGGGAGCCAAGTTCCATGTGGACGGACGGACGGGCAGGCATGACGAAGTTAATCGCTTTTCGCAATTTTGCGAAGGCTCCTAAAAATTGGTTTTTCTTTTCCGCTGAATGTGGTAAAGATACGTGGAATGAGCCACATGGAAAGATTCAGCTTTCTGTAATAACACGAAATGGATTGAACTGGCTTCAGTTAATGTCATGTTTCTTATCATAAAAAATTCTTGAACATTTTAGTACCAATTTTTGCTTAGGAAACGGTTAATCAAACCATGGTACGCGTGCCATCACAGTGTTAAACTTTTTACTCGTATACAGAGTGTCCCACGAGGAAAGGTCAATATTCTGGGAGGTCATAGTATCGGTCATTCTAAGCAAAAATGTTTATATGAACATGTGTCCTATTCCGAACGGTTTCCGAGATAGAGCTATTCGAATGTACAACCGCAAAATTGTTGATAAAAAAGAGATATTACGTGTACGTCCTGTTTCTAATACCGGTATTTATTGTTCAAGTGACACAGTTGGTACAGGGGTATAATAAATGTTCGAAAATTCCACCGTCAACATCAGTGCACTTTGCAACTCGTGTGAAGACATGGCGTATTGTTTGTCTGAGTGCGTCTTGACGTTCCTTTATGCAGGCGATAACATCCAGTATGTATTAGAAACAGTACGTACGTGTACACGTAATATCTCTTTCTTATCAACAATTTTGCGGTTGTACATTCAAATAGCTCTATCTCGGAAACCGTTCGGAATAGGACACATGTTCATATAAACATTTTTGCTTAGAATGACCGATT
>Ga0123357_10003944_pt1 | contig 17235 bp, 8 predicted proteins | sample TergutEmb28metaG_FD_89873 | JGI IMG/M metagenome (GOLD analysis project Ga0123357, IMG submission 89873) | Embiratermes neotenicus P4 segment gut microbial communities from Petit-Saut dam, French Guiana - Emb289 P4 | ecosystem: Host-associated > Arthropoda: Insects > Digestive system > Gut ... | reverse complement strand
CCAGGAGGGAAGACCAAGAAATCCGTAAAGGAAATGTGGGGCATTGGATTAAAAAAAAAAAAAACTTAAAATGAAACCCTAAGCCCTGTAATGTGTGAAACCATAAAAAATATAAAGAAAGATATATAACAATAGTACTGGTGACTTCTCGTCCCTCACTACCACCTAGAAGTCAACCAGCATATTCACAAAACGGAAGCGTTTAACAGAACACGTGCATTGCAGCTTGCGTATGTGGGTCATCAGGATATCAATGTTCTCAGGTGTTATCATGACCCTTTGTTGTTGTAGACTATGTGGATGTGAAAGTGAAAAAACTCTTTGGTTAAAATGGGTCATTAGGCAGGACAGACGAGTTTCAGCGTCGCATAAAGGAACACTTTGTATAATAAACGCGTACATGTGTGTAGCTAAATAATAATTTTATTTTTAGGTAATTCTACATAATTTGCATAATTTTCCATTAAATTTGCTCGGTTTTTTAATGCATATTACACCAAAAATATTAATCCTTTCTTTTGTCCTACGGTCTGATTCCGACCTGGAAATTCTCTGCATTAAAGATTTTATAAATTCTTCTTAAGCCATGCCGTGAACTCAGTGCATGCAGGATGAACAAGGTGCAGAGGCGGGGCTAATCATGTTTCAACAAAGAAATACCCCTAACACAGTTTGGCGGAACTAAATCACAGGACATCAATTTTTCAATTATTATTTTTAAAACGTGCACCAACTACGCAACTACAAAGCAGGCAAAGCATAATAAAAGAGTTATTTCACATCGTACTTCCTACACGTTTCGGTAATTCATGACCACATCAACGAATAATAACATATAGGCTAAACATATTTTGATATTAGGCTGACATATTCTGTACCAACACTTTTTTTAACTTTCAGTGTGTTTAAAGGAGTTTTTAAATTTATTTTATACATATTGTCCCCTAATAACTGGCATGAAAGGCACAAACATGTTGGAAGCGTCACATAAAATACGCGACTGACATATACTTATGCTACGATAGCGCTTTGCATATTTCAGTTAGACGAGCCTAGTACTTAGAGGTCAAAAGAGCCAAGAACAATTAAACATTCCACAAAACCAAACAACTTATAGAGAGAAATTTTGACACGTATCATTTCCACTTGCAAGCACGTATTAGAGTTACTTAAAATATATCCGAGGTGAATTTTAAGATTTGCATTTACAGCATTTTTCCGTTTTATAATATTAAAATAGTGTCTTGCATTAATTAAAGCAGTCCCTTTTACTTAGCCATTTTTACACATTTCATACGCTTGGCTTAAAAGTTTCCTTATCGCCAACAAACTAAGAAATTTATATAGGCATGTGCTTAGCTCGACACTCTTTGTTTTACCTTCTATAAGCAAGGTGCCTTAAAACATTTTAATCTGTTGGACAATTTTGATCACGCAGAACTTCAAAATATTACGCTCGTAATGGTCTTAGGGTAAGCGTAGCGCCAAGTGCTATATGCAGCTATTATTGATGGCAAATTTTTGTGTACTATAATAAGGCAAGGTTTTCAAGAAAATTGACATGAACTAATTTTATTAGACTCCGTGCTCCATAGAGTCTAATAAAATTAGTTCATGTTATGTCGGATTCAAGTCTATGGTGGTGAGATATTATGACTTAACGAACCAACGAAATGCTGAATTAATATCAGGCAATGAGTGGAAGCGTGCTGGGACAAGATTTCGAAACCCGCAACTGTGCTTTTAGCACTCCTCCTCAGTTTATATAGGATTTTGGCGGTGTTATACCACATTGAGAGTCATTCACTTCACGGAAGTCCTCAAATACCCCATGTCAGAATTAAAAACAATATCGAGCCGTCACGATTCGATTCCTGGCAGAGGTAAGAAAATTTTCTCTTCTACAAGCTTTCGGATGGTCGCAGATATTCAACTAGTAACTAGGATTCTTTCTCCGGAGTTCAAGCGTCCAGAGCCTGATTTTGACCACGCGCTTCCATCTTGTACAGAGGTTTAAGAACGGCTGGAGCAATGCTTTGACTCCCCCACATGCCAGCAGTGCTTGGGTTGGTGACATACTGACCTTTACACTTACTGTAGGGGAGCATGATAGGTCACTGTCCGCAGGTTGGTTCTCGAAAAAGGGCATAAAATCCGGGTCTATAACATTTGTGTAATATTTATCTCAGTAATTAAACAAATTGATGCACAAAATTTTTGTTTTGCAATAAGTTTATTTCATGTCTCTACATGTTTCGAGCTAATTTGCTTATCATCAGGAGGTCAAAATTGCATTACACGGCCTCTGGTATCCTCACACCTGTAGGTGGCCGTCCCGTGCACAGGTTGCGTGCACAGGTTGAGAGAGGACTCAACCTGTGCACGGGACGGCCATCCATAAATGTGATAATACCAGAGGCTGTATAATGCAATTTTGACCTCCCGATGATGAAGACATGTGCTCGAAACATGTAGAGGCATGAAATAAACTTATTGTAAAAAAAATGTGCATCAAGTTGGTTAATTACTGAGATAAATATACTGAGATGCACGGTCAGCAAAACTTCAAAATTTGTGTAATACTTTTAGAATGATAATTTCACTTGAGTGAGCCAAGCCTTTCACCCGTTTCACGGCCTGTGGGTCGGTTTTCCTGTCGCTGTTTTCGAGGTTTTCCTAAGTTTCGAGGGAAACTCTGCAAGTATCTTAAAGTAAGAAATTATCTATTCCTTCACATCACTTTCAGTTTATCAATAACAATAATTTTATCATCTGAATCTATATGACCTTTACAAGGAAAGCATAGTTAAACAAACTAAGAAAAAAGATTTTTTTCATTAGCTATAAATAATTATTTTTGCACATTAATTCGCAGACTCTTTTATCTGTGGTTATTTTTAGGTACTGAATGAAAAAGACAAAGATCTGAAATGTACAGCAACAGAAGAAACCCAATTAAACTTTCTCAGTAATGCATAAATTTACAAATCTGCTTGTTTCTGGGGTAACCAACATATAACTGCACAAGCTTTATGAAATGCTGACTCGCCTAACCCCATCCTTCTTCAAAACGTGTCAGAATTAGATGTCTATAATATTTAAATCCAACACTATCGATTTACGTGTTGAACTTTACCGCCGTCGCTAACTGTGAATGGATTCCGTGACTTGAGCACTTTGAACAACCTCTTTTCTGCGTGGGTTGAAATAGCTTCTCACGCCTCAGGGGTTGTACTACACATCCTATTTAATATAGGCTACTACTGTGTATAGACCTACCACAGTTAAGTGAGGTCAGGCAGGTAATTAAAAATACTAGATCTAACTCACGCCGAGGAGGAAAGTCCTGCTTCAGAAGTTCATAGCCCTTCAGTTATCCAAATTTCGACTTTCATGGAACCCGAATGTAATTGTCATTGTTTCGCAACCCGACTGTGAACAACGTCTGGATCAGAGAGAATCAGTCTACGGTTATCGACATCTTTTCTTAAAGATAAATTTTAATAGTATCCTTCCATACACGCCTAGATCCTTGAGGAGGTTTCGTGCTTTCTGGTTTTTGACGAATATTTCCTACAAATTCCTGGTCTTTCGTATGCTTGCAACAGGACCGCCCGCCTCGTTATCCTTCACCTAACCGTTCTAATAATGTTTTTAGACTATAAAATATTAGGCTTATGGCTGTACAATATTCTCCAAACCCCTGTCACGTTCTAATTCTTTGGTCCAAATATTCTCCTCTCTACGCCGTTCTCAAGCATTTCCGTTCATGTACACAGGGACGTTGTTTGGCCTCTTATTTAAAAGAGTGTTGAGCTCGAAATGTCACTGCAATGGAAGTATGAGAATGAGAACAGAAAGCTGAAGAAAATAAGTGGACGTGTTTCACAGATAGGGAGAGAGGACGGGGGATGGAGCATTGAATGACGAAGAATTTTACATTTTGAAGACTTTAAGGTAATTGTGATATTAGTAGGACTACCATATCAACGAGAAATAGATATGTGTGTTATGTCACGTAGTATAATTTATGTCTAGCACGGAGAGGTTACAAACGCACACAAACTTTTATCCTAAAATATTACATTTGTTTTGGAAACAAACGATATAAAGTTCCGGACTGGATTCAACTGGTTTTAAAGACATTTCTTTCAGAACTATCACGAACAAAACAATAAATTTTATATTTTTAAATAAGGTTCGGGATATTTTGAATTTGTGAACAAGTACTGGATTTAAAAGAAGAAATTCATTAATAGAATTATCTAATTAAATAATTAATTAGCCTATCCCGCTGGTGTGTAGTGTATTTTATGAGTATGGCCTCTTTCACTTTACCTCGTAGTACAGAATCAGAAGCAGAAGAAATATAGATTTACAGGTGGAATAGAACGTTGTCTGAGCTTTACTGTCACCGGTATGTTTATTCCCTGCGTGAAACTGTGTTTACAGCACAGCGCACCGCGTTTGCAACACAAAATTTAATACTTAAATGGCGCTCAGATTCATCCCAACTGAAAGTCTATATAAGAGTAATAATGAAAACTGCAGATTCTGGTAAACATGCTCCCTTCCCCTGTATTACTTATTAGCACGCCTCCCGAATCTAATTTATTTCTCTTTCTGCTCTTCTACACAGCAGTTATTGCAGAACGCTTCACTGTGAATATATTTTAGGAGCTCCTTTCCTATTCGTTCCACGCTTCTTCTTGTTCGATTTAGGTAAACCATATTTTTTAAGCCAATTCTTTTGAGTTTTCTTAAGGGTTGACAAGAAATCGTATCTTCTTTTAGCCAGATCTTTACTTTATCCGACAAATGTCTTTTGCCACTTCCCGCCGGGCGTGTGGGCCGTCGTCTGATTGACAACGTTAATAAGATAATCGAGTTGCCAGATAAAATAATGGCCGAATTGAATCTGGAAATTCATCTCAGTATTCCTAACAATTACCACGGTAACCTAAGCTGAGCATGCGCAGACATGTTCATACATCACTATATATTTCTCTGAAATAATCCTACACTTTTTTCAAACTCCCTCTTTTCTAAAATTGTTGTGCCCGCTGGTCCTCTTATTTAATACTTTCCACACAGATAAGGGTCACTTTTCATTCTCCCCTGCAATATGTCCTTCATACACTCGCCCAAGCAATTTTAGGTTTGGGATGGAATAGAACAATCTCTTGACTAGGTTACGGACGGAGGACTGGAAAATCGTGTTTCGATCCCCGAGGCGTTTCTTTATTCAAACGTCAAAAGTGGTTCTCTTACCCAGTCAATAAGTACCAGCGGCGCTTTCTTCGGAGGTTAAGCGACCGGGTCGTGAAGCTGACTGCTCACCTCTATACAGTGTCGAGAATAAGAATATGTGAAGCTATGGCTCCACTCATGCCCATACCTTCACGGGCAACACATGGACAAGTTTACCTTTATGTTTCCATCGAGACATACCTTTACTTTAAAGTTCACAGTTGATTGCCTTAAAGCAGTGGTTCCTGAAGTGTGCTCCGCAGATCCCAAGGGATCCGCGACCAGTTCCCGAGGGATCAGTGGGTGCATTTCTGTAACGGCTACTTTGAGGTTTGCTTGTTTTTTTTTTTAATTAAAGGAATAATGTTTTGTTCAAAGTAATCGAGAGACTTCTTTAATTGGCGATACGTTTAATTCGTATGACCGTTAGAATATCTAATTAAGGAAGTTCCTGTACCCACGAAGCGAGCAACAGCCCTTTTAATTAAGGTCAAATGCAATGCATTGTTACGTGTATTTCTGATACTTATTCATAGCAGTCTAAAATTAGTTCTGAAATATAAATAATGAAATTTATATACTTATCATCTGGACACTCTATATAAACGTGAGCAAGAATATGAGAATCCGTGGTTATTTTTCGAAATCAGAAGAGTTACGTGAGCCAAAAAGTTTGGGAAACACTCGCTTAAAGCATGGCCCTCCATATTTGATACGGCAAGGGGCCGCACCGGTTACTGCGGGCTAGTTAGTGGTCCGCACGTAAGCAAATAGCAGTAAATGGTATACCTAACCGCCTAAATTACTGTGTAATTTTTATAGTAGGTACATAATTTACAAATGTGGCCGCGAGCCGCACAATACCAGCTGGCCGACTGCGGGTTGCAGTCCCATGGTCTACAGTGATGAGAATTTGCAAGATATGTTACAGATACTCTGAAACACCAAATGCGTAGGACACTGGTTTAATCCTGATATCTCTTACGTAACACGGAAGGGATAGCAGAAATCCATACAGCCGCATAATCATAATAACTGGATCCCCAACCAATATCGGAATCGGATTGATTTCTGGAGAACAGGTCCAACCACTGAGCTACTACAAGTCCTGTTTGAAAATTTATCAATCCCGTTTCGTATTCGAAATGCGCCGGGTCCATTCTTTGAACTGACGCCGAATCTCCTGACCAACAGCGAATTCCTGTGGTTTTACTCAGTTCCTCCAAGCAAATTTTAAATTTCACCACAGTCACTTCCTTCGACTTCTTCTAAAGTCACCATTCACAATGTCTATCGAAACATATGATATGAAGCTGCTGTTGAGAAATGAAATATTGAATGCGCCCTAAAAAAGAAATAAAGCTACTGAGCTGTATTATGGTCAGTAATTAGGACACTTCGTCGTAGTCACACAATTAAGTTCTGAGAAGATGCTGCCACATTATTACAAGACACTGAATTGTTAGTTCATATCACAGGTTTGGCGTCGCTTCTTCTCATTTTCATGAATATCTCCTTTTACCTCAAAGACTTTGCAGAGGTGGGAATGTATTCTGAGCAACATAATACCTCTATTATCCTTCTGTCAAATTACGTTCATGTGGTGCAACCGAACGAAACACCAGCACGTATCAAGGACTTATAAGTGTGCCGTTTGATGTTAAAAATATTCCATTACCAAGTAGGCGGAAAGAGTTTTCAATTTAATACAAGCTTTGATTTCAATTTTCTGTCTCGAATGCTCATAAATACTCAGTGCTTTGACTATGTCTGCAAGACACTAAGATAATACCAAGACCTACTACACTTCAGTTACTGACACTAAAATTATTTTCAAGTACTCTGGTTGCTTTCAGGTATCAGTTTGTTCATTCAACATAATAAAGCACCAAAAATGTAGAACTAAGCGTTACCAGACCGAGGAGAATAAGCAAGACGCGCAAAGTAGCATGCATGTGACGCACAAAATTTATATACAGCTCTTTAGTGAGTAAACCTGAAGAGAAGGAGCCACTTGAGTCGAATAGGAATACATTCCAGAATAATAACTAACTCCATGCAACACAACCCTTCTTGAGAAGCTGGAATTTTCTCAACTAGCCGAGAAATCCCGACAATTCATTGAAGTTGAACGTTCATTACCTTACTCACAAGAGCCAGTCAATATCCCTGTCCAGACCACGGCCTTCTATCTTATTTCTTTAGGATCCAATCTGATATTGTCCTCTCATCCATGTTTGCGTATTCCAAGTTGTTTCTTTTATCCAGGTTTTCCCACCAAAAACCTTTATGATTTGTCTCCCCCCCCCCTCCCTCCTTCTCACGAGCCACATGCCCCGCCATTTCTTTGATCACCCGAAAATATCTGGTAAGAACTACAAATCGTGTCACTCATCATTCTGCAATTCTCTTCGGTGTCCTGTTACTTCCCCTTCCTTTACATTCAAATATCTCTGTCAACACCTTGTTTTCTAACACTCTCGGCTTACGCTCTTCTGCTAATGTAAGAGACCAAGTTTTAGGCACACGCAAACATGCAACATTATACTTCTGTATACTTTGACCTTTATATTACAACATACGAAGAGAAAAGACGAAAGAATATGGACTGAATGGTAGCAGGCATTTCCTGAACTTAGTCTGCTCTTATCTTCCTTTTCATGCAGTTGTGATTTGTTGGTGTCGTTCCCACATATATTAACTTTGCCACTTTTTCTATGGATTTATTACTTATGTTTCTGTTGTGGGAGACCGCTGTGGCACAATGGTTAAGGTGCTGTGCTACAAATTGGAAGGTCGCTGGTCCGATTCTAGATGGTGTCATTGGAAATTTTCGTTGACATAATCCTTCCGATCGCACTATGGCCCAGGGGTCGACTCAGCCTCCAACAGAAATGAGTGCCAAGAGTATTTACTGGGGGTAAAGGCGGCTGATGCCTAAGGCTGACAACCTTACCACCATCTTGTGCCTTGTCATGTAATCTGGGAACCATAACTTCCTGGAACCCTCTGGGTCACTCCAGGTCTGTAACGGGACTGTTTTTTTTCTGTTGTGACTATGTCCTTTACTTTGTTTACGAGACATGAACCTGTACTTTGTTTGTTCAGTATTTATTTCTAGACCAATCTCCTTAGTAGTCATAGCCATTAATAAGGCTTCTGTGTTTTTCTTTCTAGTTTGCATATTTTCTCTCAGTAAATTAACATCATAGATATAAACCACAATCTAATATATTCCATTCAATGTCAGGCCTTCCTGATATACTTGAATTTTCTTACTGATATATTCTAAAGCAAAGATAAAAAATAATGACAATGAATAATCTCCTGTTTCAGGCCATTCTGAATATGTGTCATTTAAGCACGCTTTATTTGACCTATATTCATGAATACAGCAATCTCAATAGGAATAATATAAAACAACCTCTATTCTAATTGACTCAGATGGTGCCTGAATTCTATAACTAGCTGGTATACTGCCTTTCTGTTTCACTATTTTTTCTCAAGTAGTTGAAGAAAGCAGAATATAAAGTAAATAGTTGATTTCACATCGAAATCCACTTTGAGAATGGTCAATGTTAAAATGAATCTCAATAAGAGGTAATATGAGAGTTTACCTGGATTAATTTGGCCCAGTGCAAGGATAAATGGCAGACTCTTGTCAGCACAATAATATCCCTTCATATTTTCCAAATGACGGTGAATTTCTTGAATACGAGTTTATTATATCATAAAATAAGTCTACTCTCCATGGCTTTCTTTAATCTCCAGAAATCACAGATATGTTTAGAACGATCTCAATGACTTGTCTAATTTTACTGGAAAAGGCAGCATTTCTCAGTCAGCTGACCATCAGTTCGCAAACCTCATTAGGGAGTACTATACTCTGTTAGCCTACGTTCATTGCATTACGAATGTAAGTATTAGTCTGCCTTTTTAAAACTGCCTGTTTTTTCTTTTCTGTTTTAATTTCAGTAATTGAAAAGTGATAGAATTTTATGTCAATCAACAACAGGGGCCACTCTGCTTCCTCTCCCTCTTTTGGGCCATTTATTATGTTACTAGTGGTGTGGCAAGAAAGACAGTATGAAGTTCTAGCGTCAGTCCTGGCATACCTCAAAAATCTAGTGATAGATTCTTCCTAAAACTATTTAAAAGGCGGCTATATCCGATAAAGTGAGCCGATATGGCTTAGTTGGTGTTGTGACTAGACGGATCCCGAATTCTGATCCCGGCAAAGCACGAGATTATTCTTCAAAAAAGTCCATACGGGCTCTCGGGCTCCCCTAGCCTACCATTCGATGGGCACAACGGAAGCTCTCTCCCCAGGGTAAAGCGGCCAGGGACCGAGGCTGACCAAACACCTCCTACTAGTATCGAAGTTAAGAGTAATTGGAGTGACACTTCCACGCCCCCTACCTGTCCTTAATGCATGTAGAGGGCAAAATTTGCTTTTTCTCTGATAAATTAAATATTGTGCGAACTTGCATGTTTTTATTTCCAAGTGTTCATTAGGAGCTATAATTCTTTCGATATTAATATCATATGAAGAAGTTAATCGTTATACCGTGAACAAATTTATTTAGAATTAGACTGATACTGTCAAAAGTAATACACACAGATTGTTGTCCCTAAGAAAATATAATTGTTTTTAATGGCTCGTATGTCAGAAAAAGGTACAAACCTCTGATATACAAGCCATATGTCATATTCTCTCGCACCATATTGAAATGTTGCCTGGTGTTATAATGTGAATCATTACAGGTTAAGTACCAATCGCTGTACAGATGGCGTTTGTGTGAAGTGATTAAGTTGAAATCGTTAAGCAAACAGACGTCAGATTTCGTTGCTACGGGCAACATCATACCCAAGCATCTAAACCTTGCCGTAATTAAATGCGAATAAAAAATACTCCTCACTTACCAGTGTACAGTGCAGCCATGTTGAAGTCTGGAAGAGCGAGGTAGATTGGGTGTGGAATTGTTTCAGGCGAGATTAAAATACCGTTCTAGTCTACTCCCGCAAAATTATCGTTGTCTCCATATTTGTCACTTGATGGTGGACTGCCATGACAGACGGACAACTAACATCTATTGCGCAGATGATACATGTCTTGTACTGGAGTATTTGTTCACGTATCCGTTCCCTTGTACGTGTGCGCACACCGGCTGATAAAATCGAGTGTGTATTTTATTTCCTCACTCTCCACTTGGCGCACTGTTGCTATCTACCATGGAGGAAACCGCCCCCCACTCACGACTGCCTCTGCCGATCAATGGCATAGCTTCTAGAATGGACATGAACCACTGTTGTGTGAGGAGGGGAAATACGAACGAAGGAACGAATGTTCAGTATCCATGATGTTCACAACCGTATATTCTGTAGGAAATGGGTACGAAGTTGTGAATGCAAGATCCTTGTGCGGCCATAGCGAACTGTTTGTGCCATATTTTATTGATGAGATTCAATTTGGTCAAACCATGGTGCTTTTAATACTCCGGTTTCTCACATTTCCCATGCACGTCACATGTTTTGTTCATCTCATATATTACTTAGTTTGATAACCATAATAGTAACTGACAAAAAGAAAATTATAAAAGTCCTCATCGTTCAATATTTTCTGCCCTCCTGTTGCTTAGGGCCAGACATATTTTTGACGTTCTTTAAGAATTAAAGACAGAAAACTTTCTCTGAGACATTGTCCATAGTGATTGTGAGTTGGTTGTCAAAAAAGTGAATATCATGAAAATCTGCTCAATGAAATTTTTATTTTATTTAAGGGCATAAATGAACTTCTACCTGTACTTTCAATATTTCTTGGCAGATTTTGATGAAATTCAGTTTATACCTTCTCCATATAATGCCACTGATTACTAATATGTTTGTGAAAATCGGTTCTGTGAAAAGCCATACTTTCCTGAAGAGCCTACGTCAAATTTTCAAGTATATTCTACATTCTTCTTCCGATTTTGATTTAATTCGGTACAGGATATATTCATAACAATTCACTCAGTGACTGTGAGTTCCGCAAAAGCAGCCCGGTGAATCCATACTTTACTTTGGAAACATAAAAGAACGTATATCCTTATTATCCATATTTATTTTCCGATTTGAATGAAATATGACTCAGGAAATCAGCACATATTTTTGTTTAGTATTTGCGAGTTTCACGAACTCGGTGCTAAGAAGGCCGCAGCTATCCTATGAACATTAATGCAATTATGTTTACACGTATGTGCGTACCGTGAAACCGTACGGAATTTTGAAAATAAAGAACGCCTTAGTGAAGCCTGTGTACTCTGTCACGGCGTACACCATTTGCAGTCTTTTTTATATTTGTTGCAGGTTTATTATAGGACTATTATTTTTATGTTTATTTTCTTCAAACGGTGATCAAACCCCTGATCGGTTCTCCTTTACGATAAGTATTCCATCGTTTCCTAGGTCATCTTAGGCTTCTTCTTCTGGTACGTCGATAATTAAGAACTGTGTTTTTAAGTTCACCAACCTGCAATCCGTGTTTGTGGCGTCGCGATTTTTCACGATGCAGTGCCTCTCTGTACCACTATTTATTATTGCAACTTGAAGTCTATCTGTAATAGCAGGATGAACAAATCATGGAGGATGAGATCGTCGAAGGCATGTAGCGTACATGAGAAAGACGAAATATTAATATAGTCTTTGGTAGGAATACTTAACTGAAAGGCACAGCTTGGAAGACCTATGCCTAGATGGGAGCATAATATTAAAATGTAACTTTAGGAAGCAGAATAAGAAAGCATAGCACGATACTTCTGGCACGTTCTCACTATTATTATCTCTTCGTTTTATATGCGCGAGTAATTTCGAGAACAAGATTGCAAATGCGAGGATTGTAAGTATGCCTTACCATGCTTTACACAAAAAACTACATGATTACATATTATTTTAGATTTAATTAATCATAATCGATATCTCTTAAACATGCAGATGTACAGTCGACCATGCTAAACCCTTAAAGTCAGATAGTCGTCTGTTTCTTTGGCCTCAGTTCCTACCTCACAGTAAACACCGTCTATTTCTATTATGTTCTAAAGACAAATTGTGTAAATGTCTGTGAGTCCCAGTAAATAATCTGTTATTTTTGTCAGATTTTCACCAAAATCCGAAAGGTTAAACAAATTTTAATTAAAATTTCACATACGAATCTTCACGAAAATCCACCCGGTGGGAGTTGCGCTGTTCCGTGAGAACAGACATGGTGAGATTAATAATCGTTTTTCGCAACAGCTTTGCTAAAACTCGTACGACAGACCTTAAAGAACAGACTCGAAGGCTGGAAATGTGTTGAATCCATTCATCCGTCTCATAATTTATGCCAGTGGCGGCACCTTGTGAAAAAAGCCATGAACCAAGTCGAGGGAAATTTCTTGACTGAGTACCTAATTGCTGGGACAATATCTGACAAATTAGACCAATCCGTAACACATCTTCTTGTGTCTTGGGCCGTGCCAATTACGGATCTGAATGAAGTATATACTTCGCAGTCTCTATGTTTTACTCTACAGGTTGACGAAACTACAGTCTACACTTAACCACAAACTCTCACTGTTGTGTAGGTAGTTTCTTCACTGAAAATTACCTCCTTCAGCGTCAGTTTTACATAAGATATTAATGCTCGGTTGTGTGGGATAAGTGACTTCGAGATGGATAATACTACCCTTAAAATTATTAAAATATACTGATTTGAAACTCCACTGCATGCATAAATTATGGATAATATTCAGCGTTTAATTTGGTGCAATTTTTATAATTTTCTGTTTATAAAGAAACTTTATTTCCTAGGTTGAAGAAATCCATCGAAATGCAACAGTAAGCAGATATTTATTTACTGCTAAATTACTCTACATGTTTAAGGCGTCCATCTCGCCCATCATCAGGAGTACATAAAACTGTAGTTGCAGCCTCTGGTACCAGAGGCTGCAAATTATTATTTGTTGAAATATAAAATAAACATTGGCCTTTAAAGGATTCACTCAAATATATATTACATTTTAAGCACGGAGAAAATAAGGCTATAAGATAATGAGCATTATTTGTTGTAAACTCAGCACAACAAACATTGAAGAGCACATTGTTATTTTCAGAGAAAATATTCAATTACGTAATTATTAACAACAAACTTAAAAATGATACAGTATTTTCAACCGTTATAAAAAAATCTTCTTTTTCTTGATTTTTATGTTCCTCCGGTGAAAAGAAATCGAATCAGGACTATTCCTAACATATAATGCTTTTATATTAAATATTTGTGTTCTATGTATAAATCCTGTGTTAAATTTACCTCACAATTAACAAGTAAAATACACGTTAAACCCATAACATTTAGGAGCTAACATAGCGTTAAATTTTAACCCTGCCGCATTGTTATACCGTTTAAGCTTTTGAAAACTCACATGAGTACATGTTGGTAATGCAGCCGCTTGGTTGGTTGGCTTGAAGACTGACAGTTTCCTTTTAACATGCAATTGGAGATATTTTGTACTGTTTTTTTTTTTTTAAGTGATTTTGACCACTTACAAAAAGCGATAATTTGTTGTTCTTATAATAAATAAAAGGCCTTTAAAGAATTCTGTACAGAATCAAATGGCGTACACAACACAATTTCGACCCATAATGGAGATTGCTTGGTTTCATTTTGAGGGTCTCATATCGTAAAATGTTTAGTTTAGTTGGCTCGATGACGGATTCAGGACAAAGTCGAAACACATAACTTCACGTATTTTCGCTGTGTTTTGAACATATGCGTTATCTTCACCGAAGCACTCGCTTATGTCATTTCTCATTAAACTTATCAGCCTAAGTTAACCGTCGCGAAATCTTGGGTCCGAATAACCACCACATGCAACTTGTCACGCTGGCACGAGTCATTAATGACAGACGGTTACACTAACTCCTTCAGTAGTCCCACAACTTATCCAGCAATTCACTGTTCTCCATACATTTCGGAATGAAAAGGTTTATTGTAAGAGCCAGCCATTGGGCTATATCCTGATGGTCAGAGTAAAGCTGAAAATACATTACATTCATTACGTAGGTGAACCGTATGCGAATTTAAAATCACTCGTCGCTTTTTTGTTTTTTCCGTGCGCATACTCCCTGTCTATGTAAATGGATGGGAAGAGACTTGAGTTGGTCAACCTGTCAAATAAAAATGGCGTCTCATTTATCAGGCGGGAAGGTAAATGTTGCTCAAGTACAAGAATTAGCGAGAAAGGAACTGCTTCTACTTCTGGGAAAGTGTGACGGCTCTAAGGTACAATAAATTTTGCCGATTGTAAGCTGTCATATAAAACATGTAAGAATAGCGTGGCACACCAAAGGAACTGGGGCCCTTGAATATCATACGCGTCTTGGCTCTGCAGTTACGTCACTCTGGAGGCGTAAATAGTCATAAATCCTTGCATATTCACTACCTTCAACATTTGGTTGCAATATTTTGAGGGAGGAAGGGAAATCAGCAAGCAGGCAGTCAGGGCTTCCCGCAAACAGTAAGTATTGTACAGGACACAAGCCCACATGTACTAATTTGAAATTCGAGATCTGAGCCTCTCTTCGATTCTACGCAAGCTAAGCTCCGTAAAATCCCAAAACGGACATCTCATTTACACCACGGCGGGAGCCTTAAATCACGCAACCTGAATTCCATTTACGGGGGCAGTAGCAAGCGAGGGAGCATTGTGCTATTTAGTTGTATTTGGTAAGAGATTCTACTGCCAGTGCCTGTGCAATGCTGTCGGTAATGTGATCGTTGTGTGACATTAATACATTACAGTTTCAACAAAAGAGCATACGTAAGAGGTATGAACTTTTTTATTCAGTTTCGTGTTTTCATTGTTTTATTTCAGTAGTATGTTAAAGTAGTATACAATTAATGTTAACAGTAAAAGGTTAAATTAAAAATGTAGAAACCATACGTTCTTAATATTTTCAGTATATCATGATATGTGTACTTATTTTTTCATAATAGTGGTATGCCAGTATAAAAATGCTGAAAATCACTGGTTTAAGATACAGGTGAGATCTTATTTTTAACACTTTAATTTGGTATAAACAGGTTGTCTGCCCACTTGTTAGTGTGGCCAAAGAAAATGGTATTGTCAGACTTACGTTGCTGCTATGTGTATATCATTTAAGTTACAGCCATTCAATGAAGCCATCTCTGGTCTCTATAAGGCATATTGCAATGCTTGCTGCAATTATTGGATCCTATCAAATTCAGGCAAACCTGTAACCATATACTGTGTTGCAGGCATTAATTTCTGCAAGGCATTTGCCAAACAATACTGTAAATGGTTTGAATGTGACTGAAATTTACCTCTGCATGAAAATGTTTTTGATGAACATGAATGCCCACCCTTCTGTCAGGTGACAGAACCATACAAAGAGACTGTATGTACAATAATAGTGCCAGCACAATGCACATGAGTGTTGTGAAAATATAAACAATATCCTCATACATGTTACAGCCAATCGTGTGGCCATCTGCAAGGAGGCAAAATACAAAGGATGAATATATAGAAGTTTAAATTATTGAAGTATCAGAGCCAATCCAGTGGTCTATGCACAGTGCATGAAATGTTATTGTTAATAAACTAGAAAGGAAAACAAAGGCATAGGTGGAAGGAAGATATTAAATTGGCTCTTCAAAAAATGAAATGTGAGGGAGTAGAGAGGAATACATTTGTGCAGGAAAAAATGACCTGTGAACACTGCAGTGGATCTTTAGATCACGTAAAATATAGAGATGTTCATGACTGGCTGGGCAATTATTGGCTTCTTAAAGGTACTCTGTTTCATTGAGTTAATTATTGGTATATCACTAACCAAGTTAAGCTGTAGTGTACTGTATCATGTGTAAATGTGGGAGGAGTGGAGTTGAAATCTAAGTGAGTGATACCCCTCTCTATTGTATCGTCTCAGTTCTTTGAGGTGACTGCCATTCTTTATGAAGCTCATAGGCCATATATAATTAATGCTTTGTTCCTGTCACTTAACCATTTTTTCATCCCTTTCTTGCAGTGCTATTTAATCTCTGTTATGATTACAACACTATAAAATATCCTGTGAATCATCTTTGTTGCATGAAAATGAAGTTTTTGAAGGTCACATGTGAGTTTTCAAAATAAAAAGTTAAATTTCATTTGTTTGTCAATCTTCTTAACCCACACCGTAGTAATAATGTGTTAAATTGTCACTGTCACGCCCTTAAGTTAGTGGCAAGATAGTAAATGCAATTTGTCAATCAGTGACTTGTGTGTGCCCCATCTGAGCACTTAAGGTCAATAATGTAAATGTAGGGAAGAACTGTAATAGATAGATGCTTGGATATCTGTTAGTCATCGTGTTTCATTGTGAGGGACTGTCGTCCATTTACTTCGGTAAAACTTGTACAGATTACAGCATCATTCATGGTGTTTTTTTGTTGGGAAACTTATGGTTTGAATCTCAGCCATCTTATTGTTTATCTTAATTATGGAACAGGGATTCATAAACTTATTACTTCTATTTGGAAGAAAAAGAAACTGCCTGAAGAGTGGAAGGAGTCGATCATAGTACCTATTCCTAAGAAGGGGGATAAAACAGATGCAATAATTATAGAGGCATATCACTTTTGCAAACCACTTACAAAATTTTATCCAACATCCTGCTCTCAGGGTTAATTCCATATGCAGAGGAAATTATCGGGGACCATCAGTGTGGCTTTCGACGCAACAGGTCGACTGTTGATCATATTTTCTGCATTCACCAAATACTTGAGAGAAAATGGGAATACAATGAAGAAGTTCATCAGCTCTTTATAGACTTCAAGACAGCTTATGGTTCAGTTAGGAGGGAGGTCTTATATAAGATTCTCATTGAGTTTGGTATCCCTAGGAAACTTGTAAGGTTAATAAAGATGAGTCTGACTGAAATATATAGCAGAGTCCAGGTGGGCAAGAATGT
>Ga0123357_10003943_pt1 | contig 17235 bp, 14 predicted proteins | sample TergutEmb28metaG_FD_89873 | JGI IMG/M metagenome (GOLD analysis project Ga0123357, IMG submission 89873) | Embiratermes neotenicus P4 segment gut microbial communities from Petit-Saut dam, French Guiana - Emb289 P4 | ecosystem: Host-associated > Arthropoda: Insects > Digestive system > Gut ... | reverse complement strand
CGTACCGTTGACGCACTGACAGAAAAGGTCGGCACTGTGTTGAAGAAGATAGAGCCGCCTGAATGCAAGCGATTTGTGAGGCACGCCGGGTATGTGCCAATTTGAGCGGGAACAGCTCTATCCCTCGGTGAAATATCCAGACAGAAAGACTTGACCGCAATAACGACTTACAGACATCGGTCCAAGAGGTGTGTTTACGGTCTGCCGCGCATTTTCAGCCGGGACCATTTCGAATGCGATTTCCATGGGGGCGCCCCTGCTGGCTTTCTTCACCGGGTTCTTCGCTTTGATTCGCGGCCAGAATTGTGACGCAGGCGAGGACCTCCTCGACCCTGAAGATGCCGCCGCTGCAGGAGGCGATGGTGTATTTTGCACCCTTGACCTGGCGCGGACCGTTTCGCCCCGTAGCGGGATGACGAGTTCGTGGATCTGGCCGCGCCCGGTTGCGGTGATGGGGTGGCCTTTCGACTGCAGACCGCCCGAAGTGTTGACCGGAATGCGCCCGCCGAGTGTGGTGACGCCACTCTTGGTGAGCTTGCCGCTGTTGCCGAATTCGCACAGGCCTATCATTTCGATCTGCTTCAGTTCAGCGAAGGAGCTGGCGTCGTGGGCTTGGTGATGGCGACTGGGTTCGGCCAGACCGAGGGCGGCCTCAATTCCACCTTCTTCTCGCAGCAGGAACTCGCCAGTGCCCTGGCCACAGGCAATGAGGCCCGTCTTCAGGGCCGCGGTCGGGTTACGCCTTTCGTGAGTGTCGAGATCATGGATGAGGAGGGGCGGCTCCTGCCTCTGGGGGAACGCGGGGAACTGGTGGTTCGTGGCGACCAGATCATGATCGGATACTGGAACAATCCCGAGGAGTCGAAGCGGGCGTCGGCCTTTGGCTGGCATCGCACCGGGGATGTCGGCTACAAGGATCCGGATGGCTGGGTCTTCCTTGTCGACCGGAAGAGAGACATGATCATTTCCTGAGGCTTCAACGTCTTCCCCGCGGAGGTCGAGAAGGTGGTGGTCGCGCATCCCGCCGTTGAGGACTGCAACGTCATTGGCGTGCCCGATGCGACTTGGGGCGAAGAGGTAGCCGCGGTGGTGCAGATCAAGGCGGGCGGGGAAATTGATCTGGCGGAGCTCCAGGCGTTCTGCGGTGAGCGGTTCGGTGGCATCAAGGCACCGAAGCAGTTCGATGTCTGGCAGGAACTGCCGCGAAGCCCGGCGGGCAAGCTGCTGTGCCGGCGGGTGAGGGAGGTCTATTTGGCGGACCGGGAATCTGGATCGCAACATCGGATGGCGATTCGTGAAGCTCGGCTCCGCTTCGCGGTGCGCGTGGGGGCCGGCGGACAGGGGTGCCAGGCGGAGTGCCAGAAACAGTGTGCCCTTGGCAAGGGGAGCACGGGGGCAGGCAAGCGTGGAGGGGAGCGTAATCCGGTCTGATCTCGCGGCGTTGAAGATACCCAGCAAAAGAGCACGTGATCCGTGATCCTGTGTTTGGGCTTGTGGTTTCTGTATTGGTGTTGAGGAAGCCTGCCAGGGAGGTGCCGTGCGGTGCGGCTCCCCGGATGAGGCGAGTATATTGAGTTGGAGCTACGGACGAATGTCACCCCTGGTTCTCGTGGCGATACCCGTGATCGGCTATCTGGCTGCGGCGCTTCACACAATATTGCATGAATTGGCTCATGCCCTTGCCGGGCAGGCGGTCGGCATTCAGATCCAGGAGATACGGATCTGGCATGGGGAGCCGCTGTTTCGGCTGCGCGTCGGGGAGACGGTGTTGACTGTGGGGCGCGGACCTGTCGGCGGTGGGTTGGTGCAGTCCTATCCGCAGAGAAAGCAACAGCGGTGGCGCATGATGATGTTCGTTGCCGCAGGACCAGCGATGGACATTGTGTTCATACTTGTCGCCTTGCGGGTTGGGGCCGGTGGGGGTTGGTTCGGCTTTGCTGGCTTGATGGCTGCGCTTGTAGGTGCTGTGGTGCTAGCAGTGTCCGCCGTGCCGCGCCGGGTAACGTTGTTCGGAGAAGTCCGCGCCAACGATTTGCTTCTGCTGTGGCAGGTCACAATGACGCGCCCTGCAGTGGCGCCAATCTGGCCGCAATACGAAAAGGCGGTTGCCCGATATTGGAATGGCACGGGGCCGGTGCCGGGTATGACACGGCAATCGGAGCGGATCGTATTCCATCTCCTTGGCAACCCGGGTGTTCCTGATGAGGCGGGTGTTGGCGCGCTGGAGCGCGAGATTGCACGCAAGCCGCATCCGGCGGAAGCGGCTTATGTTCTGGATGTGTTGACGACGCGCGCGCTTCTTGCGGGTCGCGACGATCTGATTGGTCGGATGGACTCCTGGAGCAGCACAGCTCTTGCGTTGCGCCCCGAGCTTGCGACGCTGCAGGGGTCGAGAGGCGCGGTTCTCGGTCTGCTTGGCCGTCACGACGAGGCCCTGGCGATATTTGACAAGGTCACGCCGAGCTGCGATTTCGATGGGCTGATGGTAGAGGTTTGCGCGGCCCGATCGCTGTTCCACAGGGGGGAGGGTGCCGCTGCGGTAACGAGGTTCGAGGCTGCGTTGGCGCGCAGCGGTGGCAGTGTTGGGAAAGTCCGCGCCGATGTGCAGACTCTTGTGCGGCGCATTGGCGAGGAAATCGGTGCGCGGCTGGCTTTGTTATCGACGAAGACTGCGGCGATGAGTGCCGGGCAGGATACGGCGTCCTGCGGTGGTGCTGCAGAGAGTGAGGAAGCGTTGGCGCCGCGTCTCTTTATCGAGATCGTCAGGCGACCGAAAGGAGATGGTCCGGATTGGGTTCATGACCAGTGGATCGGTTTGCGCCTGCCTCTTGTGGCTGGTCATGAGCCACGCGGTTGCGAAGTCGATGTTGTGCTGCGCCGAGGGAGTGACGCGGTTGTCGTCGACTATGGAGGCCAGCGGATCGGTGGAAGGCGCCTGGAGACCGAGACATGGAACGGTTTCCGGGTCAATGGCGAGGAAGCGGTTGCTGTTCTGGAGAAAGCAGGTCGCATGGAGGCGGCGGGCTGGTGGAGAGGCGACATGCTCTTGCTTTCACGGGAATGGATTTTTGATTCGGCATGCGCTGAGCTTGTCGCGCAGGAACAGGACGGCTCCTGATATTTTGGTTGTATCTCGCGCCGTTGTTCTTCGCCATCATGATGGTGTGGCGCCCCCTGGGCGACGCGGCCTTTCGTTTGCGGACAGCGACCCCGACCGTCTGAGCCAAATCACTTGTGGCGGCTCACTCACTTGTGGCTCACTTGCTGTGGCGGTCGGGCCGGATCCTTCCCGCTGACAGCTGTGGCCGTCGGCACCTTCGCGGACCAACTGCAGCAGCGACTTGCCCTGCGATATCGTGCGGTCTGGCGTAAGCGATGTTGGTTTGAACCCGACCTCAGAGAAGTACTGCGCGGCCTCGGCAAGCTGTCTGAGTTTCTCATGGTGCGTTGGCTTTGGCGTCTCTCCCCCCAGCCAGTTGTAGAGAGTCTGGCGAGAGACGCCGAATACTGCGGGCAACCGCGCCATGGTGCGACCGAAGCCGGTTTGGATTTTTTGCAGGAGTTCGGCAAATGGAGCCGGGTTGGAAAACGGAATGGCGATCACCACGACCTGCAAGTCGACATAACCGAGCGGTGTCTGCATCGATAGTATTCAGCACTCTCGATGCCGCCTGTGCCAGCAGTACCTATGGCGGGCATTCGCTGATGGGCGTGCGAATGGGTTGTGGGGAGCTCATCCAAATGGGTCATTTTTCGTTCCAGGCCTCGAATGCGTGGGCAGTTGCAGCCGACTTGAAGGACGCACTGATGACATCATGGATGGAGCCAGGATGCTTCCGAACGGCCTCTTCCGAAAACACGATTCGTCCGTCGACAAATCCGTCGGTATCCAATGTGGCATGCCTGCCAGAGTTTCGGAGAAACCGTTGTTCAATTTCCATGCCGTCGGCGATGACATCGGGAGGGAAGGCAAATTGACCATTCCGGATCAAGACACGCGAACGCAAACCGACGTTGTCTATGTAGCTGAAGGTCTCAGAAAAGGAATAGGCTACGGTGCCACCTCTCGGGGAATCCAGCCCGAGCACCTCAGGCACGACGTACTGTTCGATGCTTTCGTTCGGCCGAGGTGCGACATGGTCAAAATAGCGAAGGCCCACGAGGACGGTGAAGTCGAGTTCTACGATCTCATGCACCATGGCCAGCCCTTTAAGGAATTGGGCCGAAAACTCTTCAAAGTGGCGATAGCGCGTCGATTGAAACGTGAAAGCATCAGGGTTCAAGATAAATCTGTGCGTCTTGCCCGCATTGGCAAAGAAGTATTGATCAAGGCTGACCACGTTGGGTGGCGTCGGAGGTCTTTCCTGATCTGCGATCTGGACAGTGATAGCCTTGCGTGATGTGAAGTCCGAAAAGCCAGCCTTGCGCATTGCATCCTGGATTGAGGGGAGATAGTCGCCAAGTTTCAACAGTGGGTTGAACCGCGCCTGTGCGATTGTGAAACAGACGGGCGGATTTTTCAGCGGTGTTCCCATGATCAGCTCCAATGGGGCCGCAGTTCACACTTTGGTTGATAAATGGCAGGGGCTGGTTAGGGTATTTCGTTAAGTTAATGTTGGGGTCTCCAGCGGCTTCACAGTGGGATGGGGTGCGTTCAGCCAGTTCGTCGGCCGGAAAGACGCCCGGGCGGGACAGTTTCCGACCGGAGATTTCGGGACTGGCGTCGCTGGGCATCTGCCAGAAGAACCAGGCCGAGGCTGGAGGCCAGTGCCACCACGATGAAACCTGGCGCAAAAGGACCGGCATTGAGTTCGCCAAGATGGCGCAGCTACATCGTGGTCTCGACCGAGATGGCGCCAAGTGCGACGCCGGCCGAAATCGTCAGTTTGCCGGGTGACGGCCACCAGTGTGGTGGCGCGGCTGATCGGCACGCCATCCAGTGCTGCTCCCCCACCCCAACCCTGAAGCAGCCAGCGGTCAATTCGAAACACCGATCCACAGAGTCGATGCAGCCGCGATCACCCGCAGAAAATGTGGGGAAATCATATGGCGCTTCGTGGCCCGCTGCGACGGAAGCTGGTGGCGGTTCCCTTGTGATCCTGCTGCACCGGGGTTCTCTGTTCCAGCGCCGGATGATTGCCGATCAACCTGGTCGGCGCAGGCGGTCTGGCGGATGTGGCAATGTCAGTCATCCAGCGGATCAAAGGGATCGGCAGGGCATTGATGAAGCTGCTGTCCGGCGCTTTGCCAACGCGTCGACAGGTGGTTTCGTTGCTGACCACTGGTGACGGATTGAGCCGGCAGCGCTGATCGCAGAATGATTTCCGAGCCTCTCGTGAAGGGAAATGCTTCTCTGCGACCGCGCACCGACGAGTCCAGGCGATCACAAGGGATAGCCGGGTGCTTTCCGGCGGATCGTCATCCACTGCCACTGCGTGAATTCATCCCAGTTGGCAGGACCACCGAGGCGGGAACCATTGCCGGAGGCGCCGCGCCCCCCCATCGGCATGGTTCCGTCATCGGCCACGGTCTGGTCGTTGACATGAACCAGTCCAACATTGAGGCGCTCCGCCATCGCCATCCCGCGCCCGACATCGCGGGTGTGGATTCCGGCCGAGAGTCCGTATTCTGTGGCATTGGCAAGCGCAATGGCGTCGTCGTCACTGGCAAAGGATGTGATCGAGACCACCGGTCCGAAGATCTCCTCCCTGAAGGCAGGCATGTCGGGTGTCACATCGCCCAGGACGGTGGCAGGATAGAATTGTCCGCGCGGATTGCCGCCAGCGAGCAGCCTGGCACCCATGGCGACAGACTCCCGGACGATCCGGTCGACCCGCGTCGTCTGTTTCATGGTGATGAGAGGGCCAAGGGCGACCTGTTCGGTGCAGGGATTGCCGACCGGCAGCACGGCGGCTTTCTCTGCCATTCTTCGGGTGTATTCGGCCGCGATGTCGAGATGAACGAGATGGCGGCCGGCACTCATGCAGATCTGGCCCTGATGCAGCCAGGAGGCCCACGCGCCCCCGCAGACAGCAAGATCGAGATCGGCGTCATCAAGGATGATCAGGGAGTTCTTGCCACCAAGCTCAAGGGCCACCTTCTTGAGATGTCTGCCGGCCAGTTCACCGACCCGGCGACCGACTGCGGTGGATCCGGTGAAGGAGATCATCGCAACATCCGGGTCCGTCACCAGGGCTTCGCCCGCATCCGCGTCTCCCGGCAACATGCAGAGCGTGCCGGGGGGCAGGCCGGCCTGCTGCATCAGGAGCGCGACCAGCACCCCGCCGCTCACCGGGGTTCGCGGATCCGGCTTGAGGACCACGGCGTTGCCTGCCGCCAGCGCTGGAAGCGCGGCGCGGCAGCTCAGCACAAAGGGGAAATTGAATGGCGAAATGACGCCGACGACGCCATGGGGTACGCGCCGTGCCAGGCTGGTGCAGCCGTCCGCGCTTGGCAGGACGAGGCCTTTTGGCTGGGTTGCCATGGCGGCCGCCTCGTTGAGAAGATGCAGCGCGGCGTCGATCTCAAACATGACCTTGGGAACGATGCTCCCGGTCTCGCGCCCGATGAGTTCCGCAATCCCGCTGCGATGCTCCTGCACGAGAGCCGCGGCCTTGCGGAACACGCGGGCCCTTTCCGGATAGGCCATCCGGGCCCACTGGGGCTGTGATTTCTTCGCCAGCATGCACGCCTCGCGCATGTCGCCGGGGCTGGCGAGGGCGACGCGGGCCAGAACCGCCCCTGTCGCGGGTTCACGAACTTCGATTTCGCCCCCGCGCAGGGGCTTCCACGATCCGTCGTACGCCTTGCCGTTCCAGTCTGCGGAAGCCAGCAGTCCCGACATGTTTCCTCACTCGCTTTCGTTCTTCGACCCGGTCAGGGATCGAACCGTTGTGATTGCACAACAGTCTGCGATCGCAGATCGTTCGTCAACCGATGGCCGATGCGCATTTTGCAGGACGGAACATGTTGCCGGACTGCGACCATCCCCTGCCGGATGTGGAACCAGAAATTGGCAGATTATGAAGTATCTGCTTGACCATCCCGTCAGACAACCGAGGTCCCGGGTTTTGTCTGGCCGCCGTGGTGCTGCGAAGCGGCTGGGCAAGGAGTGCCCCTGACACTCAAAAGCCGCATCGAGACAGGTCCTCAACCAGGCCAGACCCGCCCTGGGTGAGGTGCCGGTGGAGTCGCGGGACGCGACGCCGCGAGCCTCTGGAACCTGCAGCCGTCTCTGCGGGCGGGTTGTCGCAGCCTGTTGTCCGATTGGAACGGTGGCCGCATCGGATAGCGTCTCAGATCGCAGCTGCCGCATGCCGCCGGTTGGGGGGACGCCATCCCACCACTCGTTTCGCCCCGATCCGCCTGGGGGCCGCAATTGCCACGCTTTGAAGCGGGGCCGTTCGGGAGGGCTGATTCCGAATTCCGGATCTCTGACGTCAGCCGCAATTCCTTGACCCGCAAGGGAGATTTCGTGCTATAGGGGGAAGTCTGTTTCATCGCGAGGCGAATTCGCTGTCAATCGCAGTTCGTGGATTGGAGCGTGTTGATGCCGGTTAAATTTTTGGGGCAGGTCAGCGTCTACCGGGATCAGAGACTGCCGGAGCTTGTCACCCCGGTCGGCTATGCGGCGCTGATCGATGCCTACCGCCTCGCGGTCCCGCTGCCGCATCTGCTTTCCGGGATCGGCGTCCGCCACCAGGTCGTCACCAGGGCAGGATGGCGCATCTTTACCGTCCGCCACACGCCAGAGGCTACATTTGAGGGCAATCTGATCTTCGCCCTGAAATATGAGGGGCTCGACCTTGCGGTCCTGAAACGCCTGTTTCTGGCGGTTGGCGAGCGGGAGATCCGCGATCTGATCCGTCGCAGGCCGGGCAGGAGCGATTCCCGCCGTATCTGGTTCCTTTATGAATGGCTGTTGGGACGCAAACTCGATTTGCCGGATGTGGAGCCGCGGCCCTATGTTGACGTCGTCGATACAAGGCTCCAGTTCGGTGTCATCGGGCGCAATTCATTGCGCCATCGTGTCCGTAACAACCTGCCGGGCACCGTGAATTTCTGCCCGATGGTGACCAGGTCGGATATCCTGTCGGAATTCGTCGGACGGGATCTGAGAACCCGCGCCCGGATCGTGGTCAGCCAGATCCGGAGAGACCTGGTGGAGCGCGCGGGTGCGATCCTGCTCTTCAGGGAGGCCAAAGCGAGCTATCTTATTGAGGGGGAGCGGCCGCCTCAGGAGCGCATTCAGCGCTGGAGCAGGGTGATCGCGGAGGCGGGGCAGTTCGCACTGGATGAGACCGAACTCTTCCTTGTGCAGCGCGGCGTGGTCGGCGACCGGCGTTTCGTGAAGCCGGGTTTTCGCAGGCAGGATGCCTTCGTCGGGGAGTATGACCGGGATGGGCGGACGCCGGTTCCGCAAGCTGTCAGTGCCCGCCACAGGGATGTCGCTTCCCTGGTGAGAGGAATGATTGCGCTGGATCAGGGCGACAGAAGCGAACTCGACCCCATCGTTGCTGCCGCGGTCATGGCCTTCGGGTTCCTGTTCATCCGTCCCTTCGAGGACGGCAATGGCCGTTTTCATCGCTATCTGATTCAGCATGTGCTGCAGCGTCGCAGTTTTAATCCCGAAGGCGTCCATCTTCCGGTCTCGGCCGCCATTCTCGATTCCCTGGCCGGCTACCACAAGGCGATCGACAGTTTTTCGTCGCGTCTTCTTGCCTATGTGGACTGGGAGCCGACAGCGGAAGGTGGCTTGCGGGTCACGAATGACACCGCGGATTTCTATCGCTTTTTCGATGCCACAGCGCAGGCGGAATTCCTTTACGACTGTGTGCAGACCACGATTGATTACGAACTGCCGAAGGAATGCAGCCGGTTGCAGAATTTTGAGGGTTTTCGCTCCGGCGTCGAAGGCATTGTCGAAATGCCGGGGCGCCTGGTCGGGGTGCTGTTTGAATTGCTGGAGCAGAGCCAGGGACGTCTGCCACGGCAGGGGCGTGAGGGGGAATTTGCCAGGCTGACGCGCAGAGAGGGGATGGCGATCGAAGACCTCTACCGCAGGCTGATCCTCCATCCGGGCTGGGGTTCACGTGCCGCCGGCGGTTAGGGGTCGTGGAAGATACACGATGCGGCTGTGTGGGCCTCAGGCAGAGGGTGGCAGTGGTTTGCCTCACAGCAAGCCCGGTTCCGCGGCAGGGTGCTCAGGCGCGGGCGAATGAGGCAGGGGGAGGGTGCGGTTTTCGCATCGGCTCCGCGAGGTTCCCGGTTGCTGGCGGTCGCGGGAGCCGAAGCGGGGCCTTGCAGGACGGCTGCGGAAGGACCGGGAGGTGGGGTTGATCGAAAATGGCTCGGCCTTGCTGGCTGGGGATGCGGCCAGGCTGATGCGGGCTGCCGCCGCGCTGGTTTTTGATGTCGATGGCACCCTGGCTGAGACCGAGGAGCAGCATCGGCAGGCCTTCAACGATGCCTTCCTCCGCCTTGGTCTCAACTGGCACTGGGACCACGCCCTCTACAGCAGTCTGCTGCTGGTGGCAGGCGGCAGGGAGCGCATTCGTGCCTATACGGAAAGCCTGGGGATCGCTCCGTCATTCTCGGAAGCGGACATTGCCGGGCTTCATCGTGTGAAGACGGCGCGTTATGTCGAGTTGATCGAAACCGGCTGCTGTCCGCTGCGGCCGGGTGTCGCGGAACTCCTGGCCGCGGCGCAGGCTGCCGGTCAGCGGCTTGCGATCGCTACCACGACCTCGCGCGGCAATGTCGATGTCCTGCTGTCGGGGGCGCTGGGAGCAGACTGGGCGGAAAAGTTCGATGCCATCGTCGCTGGAGAGGATGTCCGCAACAAGAAGCCGGCACCGGACGTCTATCGCGAGGTGCTGGCACGTCTCCGTCTGCAGCCGGCCGCATGCGTGGCGATCGAGGATTCCGCCATCGGCGTGGAGGCGGCTGCGCGGGCACATATTCCGGTGGTGGTGACGCCAAGCATGTTCTTCCGGGGGGATGATTTTACCGCCGCGTGCGTCGTGCTCAAGGACCTCTCGCTGCTCGGGCCCCGGCCCTATGGCTGAGACATTGACGCACAGCCAGAGATCTTTGCGTCTTTCATCCACAGGTGTTGAATTGCGGTGAACGGGCACAGGACTGGTCGGCGCCTGTGGGAGCAGGAAGCGGCGAACCGCGAAATGCTGCGGTGTCGATGGCTGATGCATCTGCGAGATTTCCGGCGGAGCGCCTGTGCCGGCTGAGCCGGCATACCGGGAGAGAAGCGGTGAGAGTGCACGGGGACGAAAAGCTCCGGGGCGGGCGATTGCGTGCGCCAGGCATCGTCGTGTAGATCTGTGAAAACTGTCGCGGGAAAGGGACAAGAGCCATGCCGGTCATCAATGTGAGCATTCTTGAAGGACGTTCCATCGACGTCAAGCGGGCCTATATCAGGGCGCTGACCGATGTTTCCGTCGACGTCCTCAAGTGTCGGCCCGAGAACGTCACCATTGTCCTGTCGGAAATGCCGTTTGAGCATTACGGCCGGGCGGGCAGGATGAAGCTCGACGACCTTCTGGAAGGAGGTTTGTCGGTTGCGGACTATCACGCCCGGGAGGCGAAGAAGGAGTAACCTCTGCGGTAACAGGCGGATCCGGCAGCTATCTGTTCAGGCCCTTTCGGGGTCTTTCGGACGAGGCCGCAGCGAAATGCAGGCGGCCGACCCCTCCGGCGAGGAGCGTGAGGATCGGGGTTTCAGCGGACGTCGGGGGGGCGGGTGCGCTGGAGCGGTGGCCATGCCGGCGACAGATTCTGCTGGCCGGCAGACGCGCTCCACAGGTGTGTGCAGGAAGGGCGAGTCGTCCTGGGGCAAAGGCGCGCTGGCGGATGACGAAGTCCGTCATATCGATCACCTGCAAAAGCGCGTCCTCGGCCAGTGCCCGCAATGCACTGCCGCGCAAGCCCAGTTGTACAGCCCGACGGGGCGATTTGGCGCCGCTCGGGGTATGGTCCGGGTCCCATTGCAGGCGGACCTCGGATGTCGCGACCGCTCTGGCCCAGGAATCCGGTGTATACGGTGTATCTGGTGTGGCAAACAGATGCCGCGCTGCTGCGAAGGATGACGGAACCGCTTCACGGAGCCAGCTGTCGAAAAAGGCTCGCCGAAGGCGCAAGGCCAGGACGCGTTCCTGGCCGACCCTGGAGGCCCAGCCGCAGCGATACATCATCCCTGAGGAAATTGGGCTTGATCCAGCTCATGCGGCTGAAGCTGAACGCGGGCCCGCCAAGGCGGCCATCTGTGCACGCATGGTCTGCGATGGCAGGTTTGCAGGCCTGATAGACGATGATCGACTCAGCGTCGAAATGCGCAAGAACAGGATGGCCTTCTGCCGGCCACAGCGTGGCCTGTTGGCGATAGGACTGAGTCGGAAGAGGACTGGAAACCGATTGAGTCTGCGGAATTGTTGTCTCGTCGGTTCGGAGTTGTGCCACCAGAGTCGAACCTTCATGCCGGGATTTCTGTAAATCAGGTGACTCGGAAAGCCGGCGCAAAGATGGTGCGCGGAGAGAGTGTCGTGCCTCTGGTGGCGGGAGTGACGGGCAGATGGTTTCCGGCGGATCAGAGCCGCATGTCGCGCGAACTGATGGAACCTGCGCACAGAAGTCGCCCACGGAAATTGAGTTTCCCAACCGCCGTACCGCCGCCGCCTCGGGATGAAACCCGGTCCGCGGGGTGCACCGCCATACCCTCAGCTGGCGGCAGTTTCATTTGCGGAAATTCCATCCGGCCGGGGCCCGCGCAGCAATAATTTTGCTTGCGTTAATCTCGGATGGTTTGATTCCATGAGCGCGAGAGGGCGAGGGTGATCGGCTGGGGCGGCCGGAGCAGAAACATAATGCGGGTTTTAGTGGGAAGGTATCCAGATAGTGCGGGCGGGTCGCATCAGGGACGCCTTGCCTGCGGGAAGTCGTTGGGGAACAAGGGTATGTGGGGCTGCCGGGAGGCGCCGGACTGCGATCTTGCGATGGCGGCCAATCAGCCTGCCCATGGGCGGAAAAAACCTGTATTAAAGATCCGGCAAGAGTGCTGGAAACGGCGATGTTGAGCTTCCAGGGAGGTGCGCTGGGACAGGCGGATGGGCGGTGGATGAAAACGCCGAAGTCTCCTTTATCTCCAAATCCTGTCGGTGATTTTGAGACGGAAAGAATGAGCGTCGCCGAAAATTCGAGGCGGCAAGCGATCGAAGGGTCGACAAGCGTGGCGCGGCCCTGGAGCGAGGGGTGTGAATTGAGTATTGATCTTGAGGAACTTGCAGCGGTTATTCGTCTGCTCAAAGAGGCGGATTTTTCGGAACTGCGCTACTCCAAGGGGGATACGTCGCTGGTGGTGCGTCGTGGCGACATGTCCACGGTGGAGGTGGATTACCAGCCGATCGCGGTAGATTCGCGGGCTGCACCGGCCTGGGAAAACAGCGCCGCTGCCGGTCAGGCGGCCTCTCTTGCCGCCGCTGTGGCCGCGCAGGTGCTGCAGCAGGAACATCAGGGCCCGACCACGACCATCAACGCGCCGATTCTCGGCAGCTTCTACCGCGCAGCGAAACCCGGGGAGGCGCCCTTCGTCAAGGTTGGCGACGTGGTCGAACCCAATAGCGTGGTCTGCATCATCGAGGTCATGAAGCTGATGAATTCGGTGGAGGCCGGCGTCAGCGGGGTGATCTCAGCGATCCATGTCGAAAATGGCGAACTGGTCGAGCATGGCCAGGCGCTGTTCAGCGTCAGACTGGGTGAGACTGCATGAGTGCGCTCCGCCTGTTCATCGCCAACCGCGGTGAGATCGCAATCCGGGTGATCGACGCCTGCCAGAGTCTCGGTATTGAAACCGTTCTGGGGGTGTCGAGTGCCGACAAGGATACGCTCGGCGCGGCGCGGGCGACGCACTGCGTCACTCTCGGGGGGGCGCGGGCGGCGCACAGCTATCTCAATCAGGCGGCGATTATCCATGCCGCGCGCATGACCGGATGCAAGGCGATTCATCCCGGCTACGGCTTTCTTTCCGAGCGCGCCGACTTCGCAAGGGCTTGCGCCGATCACGGCCTCACCTTCATTGGCGCTTCGCCGGAGCAGCTGGAAACGCTCGGCGACAAGCTGATTGCGCGGGCTTTCGCGCAGTCGGTGGGGGTCCCGGTGTCCCCGGGAGGCCCGACCAGCTCGCTGGAAGAGGCGCGGATCGTAGGCGGTGATCTCGGTTATCCGCTTCTCATCAAGGCTGCCTTCGGCGGTGGTGGACGCGGCATGAAACTGGTCGAGCAGGCGGCCGATCTCGCGGATGCCTGGACCATCGCCGCCTCGGAGGCCGCGGCGGCTTTCGGGGATGGCACGGTGTTTATCGAGCGCTTTGTGCGTGCCGCCAAGCATATCGAGGTCCAGATTCTCGGTGACGGAAGGGGGCACTGCATTCATCTCGGCGAGCGCGAGTGTTCGCTGCAGTTCCGCTATCAGAAGATGCTTGAGGAGGCCCCCTCCAGCGCGCTGCGGCCCGAACACCGCACCCTGCTGCACAGCTACGCGTTGCGAATTGGCCGGGGCCTCAATTGTCTTGGGCTGGCCACGGTGGAGTTTCTCTTCGACGTCGAGCAGGGCGCGATCTGGTTCCTCGAGGTCAACCCCCGCATCCAGGTCGAGCACCCCGTCACCGAAGCTGTGACCGGGATTGACCTGGTGCGGGAGCAGATCCTGCTGGCGCTGGGAGAGCCGATGCGGCTGATGCAGGATGACATCAAGCTCGAAGGTCATGCCGTGGAGCTGCGCCTGACGGCCCAGGATCCGGCACACCGGCTCAAGCCGTCGCCTGGTGTGGTGCGCACATGGCGGCCGCCGCTGCTCGGAGGCGTGCGGTGGGACACCCACATCTATGAGGGCTACCACTTCCCGCCCTATTACGACGCCCTGATGGCCAAGATCATCGCTTACGGCCATGACCGCGCCACTGCTCTGTCGCGGGCGACGCGGGCGATCACCGAATTGCAGGTGTCGGGCCTGGCCACCAATGCCGCACTGCTGCGCCATGTGCTGGCCAGCCCGGCCATCACCGGGAATCTGGTGACGACGCGCTGGCTTGAGGAACAACTCGCCAAGGGAGCATTCTCGCAATGACCGATGTCCGACTGATCGATGTGTCGTTGCGCGATGGCAATCAGAGCCTGTGGGGTGCGGTCGGAGTGACGACACGGACGATTGAGCAGCTCTGTCCGCTGCTCGATCAATGCGGCTATGAGGCGATTGACATCGTCAGCAGCACCATCATGGCGGCGGCGGTGCGGTTCCACCGCGAGGATCCGTGGCAGCGCCTTGACCTCGCACGGAGACTTGCCCCCAACACCCGACTCGGATTCCTTACCACCGGTCGGCGCTTCGTCACTTTCTCACGGACCCCGAAAGTGGTGTTGCGCCTCGCCTACAGCCTGCTGCGCCGCCACGGCATCACCCGGATGTGGGTCGCCGATCCCATGCTCGACATGGCTTCGACGATCGAAAACGCCACGATGGCAAAAGAGGAGGGTTTCGAGGAAGTCATCGCGGGTATCAGCTATACAAGCAGTCCTGTTCATACCGACGAGTATTACGCCGACAAGATCGCCGAACTCGATGGCTGCGATTCCATTGATGCCATCTATCTCAAGGATCCCTGCGGTCTGCTCAGTCCGGAACGCCTTGAGAGCCTGCTGCCAAAGCTTCAAAGCCGCCTGACCCGGCTCCGCATCGATGAGATCCATAGCCACTGTACCATCGGTCTGGCACCGATGACGCTTCTGAAAGCGGCCGATCTCGGGCTGACGAAGCTGCATTGTGCGCTGCCGCCGCTGGCAAACGGCAATTCGCACAGCAATGCGCTGCAGCTCGTGCGCAATCTCGCGGCCCGCGGACATCGCGTCAGCATCGATCCGGTGGCGCTGGAGCGGGCTTCGGCCTGTCTCAGGCGCGAGGCGGCGCTGTTTGCATTGCCGGGTGGAGCGCCGGCGGACTATGACGAGGCCTATTATCAGCACACACTGCCGGGCGGGGTGCTGACCACAGCGGAACGCCAGCTCGCCGAGATGGGACGGGCGGAAATGATGCCTGCGGTGGTTGAGGAGTCGATTCAGGTCCGCGCCGACCTGGGTTGGCCGATCGCCGTCACCCCGTTCGCGCAATATATCGTCACCCAGGCGTCGATCAACGTCATTACCGGAGAGCGCTATCGCCGCATCACCGATGAAGTGGTGGATCTGCTGCTCGGGGAATTCGGACCGATGCCGGGGGCGGTGGATCCGAATCTGCGCGATCGGGCGATGGCTACGGGGCGCGCCAAGCGGGCCCGGATCACGATTGAGCCGACACTCGACGACATCAAGGCCAAGTTCGGGCTCCGGCTTGCCGACGAAGACCTGCTCCTGCGTGCGGTGATGCCGGCCGATGAGGTCGACGCCATGGTGCGCCGGCGCCAGTCGGAAAGGGGGTCGCTGGGATCGCTGCTGTCCTCGCTTGAGGACGACAAAGGCCCCTGGTCACTGAGCCTCACCACGGGCGGCTCCACCGTGTCCTTCGCAGGTGGCGGCGCTGCGCGATGAGCGGGAAAGCGCCGTCGGACGGCCTCACGCTGGCCCGCCTTTCCGGCGCCCGGGGCTGGGTGCTTGACGTCGATGGCTGCATCATGCGCAGTTCCGCCGGGGGTGGGGATGGCGGTACGCCGATCAAAGGTGCCGTCGAACTGCTGCGCTGGCTCAAAGCGAGGGGCTGCAGGGTCGTCATCTGTACCAATGCGTCGCAGAAAACGGCGGCCTATTATGCCGCACATCTGCGCGCGGCAGGCTTCGACGTCGACGACGCCGAGATGATGACGGCAGGCACTGCCGCTGCTGCCACGATTCTGGGACGCCATGGCGACGCAGTTGTGCTGGCGATCGGCGATATCGGCCTGACGCATGCACTTGAGGCAGCCGGTGCACGGCTGTGGCGGAGCGATCGGGAGGTCCCGGGCGCCGTCGTCGTCGGTGATGCCGCGCAGTATTCGGCGCGGGACATCAATCAGGCCTGCCTCGCGGTCGCCGACCACGCGGCGGCCTTCTACGTCACCGTGAACCTGCCCTGGTTCCACGGCGGCCTCACGCGATCGGTCACGGCCTCTTCGGCGATCGCCAGCGCAATCCAGTCCGTGACCGGGGTTGTCCCCACCGTCTGCGGCAAGCCGTCGGAGGCGATGGCGCGGCTGTTGTGTGAGCGCCTGAATTGCGCGCCTGCGGAAATCGTCGTGGTCGGCGACATGGCCGAGGTCGAGGTCGCGATGGCCAGGGCGATGGGCGCGCAAAGCGTCCTGGTCCTGAGCGGGGGGACCTCGCGGGAGGCGTCTCAGAACCTGCCGGCGGAGCTTCGTCCCGATATCTGTCTCGACGACATCGGAGCCCTGCTGGTGGCCTTGCAGGATAACGAGGAACGGGAGAGCGAAAACGATCATGAGCAGGATGCGACGATGAGCCGCCGACGCGACCGTTTCGATTTCTTCCATGAAGTCACGCAACCGGAAGGGGCCGAGGGCTGGGAACGCATGTATCCCTATTTCCTGGTGTCGCAGCCGGAAGGACGGGAAGCGGAGGACGGAAAGTTCTGGTTTTCCGATTCCGTGCACTGGGCGCGCGCGGTTCATCCCTTCGACAGCATTGGCGCGGAAGCGGTCTATTATGGCGCCGGCTATAGCAGCGCCCGTTCAATCGCGCTGCCGACCTCGCTCGGGCTCGATCTGCGCATGTTCAACGGCTTTGTCTATATCTCGCCGCAGGCCGTGGTGGACGGGGAGGAGATCGGCCGGCGCGCGGCACTGTTTGAGGAACGCGCGGGGTTCTACTATCAGAACTGGGCCACCCTCTACGCCAACTGGAAGGAGAAGATGCAGGCCTCGATCGAGGTCATGAAAAGACTGCGCTTTGATCCTTTGCCCGAATATGAGCCGATCGAAGTCGTCCGGGAGGGCAGGGGGCGTTCGGTTTCCTGGGATCTGATCGAGAATTACCACCGCCTCATCAACGAGTTTTTTCTGGTCTGGCAGTATCATTTCGAAAATCTCGGGCTCGGCTACGGCGCCTATATGGTGTTCGTCCAGTTCTGCAAGGAATCCTTTCCCGGGATCGAGGACCAGACCATCGCGCGCATGGTCGCCGGCGTCGAGGGCATCCTGTTCCGCCCCGACGACGAATTGCGGCGGCTGGCCAAACGCGCGGTCCG
>Ga0123357_10003940_pt1 | contig 17244 bp, 9 predicted proteins | sample TergutEmb28metaG_FD_89873 | JGI IMG/M metagenome (GOLD analysis project Ga0123357, IMG submission 89873) | Embiratermes neotenicus P4 segment gut microbial communities from Petit-Saut dam, French Guiana - Emb289 P4 | ecosystem: Host-associated > Arthropoda: Insects > Digestive system > Gut ... | reverse complement strand
TTGATACTCCTGATGATGGGTGCTGTGACACCCGAAACATGTAGAGTAGTTTTGCAGTGAATAAATATCTGCATACTGTTGCATCTGTTGGATTTTTTATTCACATTGAATTATGATGCACGGGACCACGAGCTTAAAGTTAATGTAATTGCATATTTCAAAGTTCCATATAATTTGTACCGTTGTTGCAACTGTGGGGTCTACAGTAAAATGTTATAACTCATGTGAGGAAATCAATTATTAATGTCTGTCATGTTCGTTGTTTAAATACGTGACTTGCAAACTAATTTAATTCTTACCCTGCTAACGTGGAGAATATGGTGAGCTCTTAATAACGACAGCAGATGGCAGATGGTATTTAATTCGGCGTTTAAATGGTTAAATAAATGCCTTGCCAACTACAGAAGTTTTTTGTCTGAATGAGTTTTTTTTTTGGCTTGTGGCTTCAGTAGATTAACTTCTAGACAAATAACGTGCACAAGATCACTAGTGATGCAGGGAAAGTCTGCATACAAATATCATTTTGTGCTTATTCAGACAACGTATGTAAAATGCAAATAAAACAGTTATGACATGATAAGGCTGCGGTTACTGTAGATGAATAGTCTGACCAATTTACGGTAGGACAGCCTTTTCCGATACCAGTCGAACGACGGATGTAGTTAAAATATCGGCGAATTCCATGTCAGACTTTAATGTACAGTCGGGATAGCTGACAACACCAATTTTTTGGGCAAATAAATGTTTGGAGGGTTCTCTGTCTTGCTATTAGGCAAAGCATGCCGGGTAAACCAAAGTAATAGTGTTAATGTAAATACGATTTATGTTAAAATTGTAACTGTCACATTCGGCGCCTCTCCTACTTACTCCGTAATTTTTTTTAAAATCCCTGTTCTGGCGAAATTCAATACTAATAGCCCACAACGGCATTCCTTCCTGCAACAGTTTTCAAGTTTTTCCACGTCCGTCGTAAAAATAGGAATGGTCGATTGTAAGACTATTCAGCTGAAAACCAAACAAATTTGATTTCCTCAGACTAGTCTGATGAACCATTAGACTTTGCACAACCAGGTCGTATGTGTTGTAACAATACACTTAGGTTTCAATCTGATTGTTTGGTTTTGCGACTACGTCCGATTTCCGTCGTGGTCATACGATTGAAAAGTTTTCAGCCTACGCATCGTGTGTAGCTGCATCCTAGCGGTGTTTCTTTGCAAACACAAATTAGGACGACATATAGCGTAAAGTTTAAAGGGCTACATCATCTACAATCGCCTATTAAGATTATTGCAGTACAAACCGAACATACTGCAGTTGTGTGCCATTTAATGCTACATACTAACGAGCAAGCACAATTGTCCGTAGGTCCCTCCAATCAGCAGAGCATGACTGTCGTGGATGTAGTGGAATACAATCGATGTACCTATGTCTAGTTCGTCAAATTAATTACAGATTAGCAGTTAATACTATTCGATGAAATAAAATCAAGGATTGCTACAGGTAATAGATGTTTCAATAGTCTAAGACAAATATTTAGGTCTACAATCATGCGTAGAGAAGTTGAAATTAAGACTATTAAACGATGATGTAACCAGTCGTGATGTATACGTATGGGAATGAAACATGGGCTATGACTATGATGGATGTGTAAAGACTGGGTACATGGGAGAAGCAAATATTAGGAGTGATATCTGGATCAATGGTAGAGCAAGGAATGTGGAGAATAAGAATCAGCCAGGAATTGAGGGAGCTGTATAAAGATCTAGACATAGTAGCGGATATTGTAAAGAAAAATTGGAATGGAATGGGCATGTATAGAATGGATCAAGGAAGGACATTCAAGAAAGTATTTGAGAGTAAACCGGAAGGAAGGAGAAGGGGAAGATTGAGATGGCTGGAAGACGTGGAGAAGGATCTGCGGGAGATGAAGGTTTAAGGATGGCCTAAGAAGACAGTGGATAGGGGAGAATGGACGTTCGCAATTAAGAGGCCAAGGCTCTCAGAGGACCATACAGCCGAGGAGTAAGCAAGTAGGTTAATACTAGCTGACATTAGGTGAAGCAGTGAATCGCACCGACAGATAAAGCCCAGTAAATGTAACTACGCATGGGGTTTTGTATTATACAGCCTCTTATATAATCACACATATAGGTGGCCGTCTCGTGCACAGGTTGAGAGAGAAGTCCTCTCTCAACCTTTCTTTTCGAAGGAGAGTAGGACCTCTTGAAAGGCCAGCGAGTCCAAATTTAACCCTTCAAGTTGAAGGCATTGCTTTCCTTCGAAACGTCGCGATCCGTGTAAAACGTGACGCAGCTCTATATTGCAGGTGAACGGAGCCCTTAACTACATCTGCTTACTGTTTACAGATTGTTCTTGGTTCGATGTGAGCTGGAGTTTTGGTGTGGTTGGGTTGGAGTGGTAACACCAAAACTCCAGCATACATCGAACCAAGAACAGTACTACCAATGTGGTAATTCAACAGAATAGTCGCAAGCTCCTGATGATGGATATATTAATATCCGAAACATGTTGAGCACATAAGAATTGAAATAAAGTAGCAAGTGACATAAAGTTGGTCTTTTATTATTCAACTATTTCATACCTCATGTTTTTTTCATATATTAAGTGATAATAAAACTCAGTATAGTTGGCTCAATATCGACAGTATGAACACGATGCACAGCTTCTGTATAACAAACAGGAATTGAGAATGGGAAAACAGAGCTGGATGTGCACTTTGATTTTATAAAGTGTCTATACTTACCAGGTTTTTATTTCTATCTGAGAATTCCCATTTTGCGGCTGCCCACGTCATGAAGAATATGAAAGTTCGGGCAGATAGATTGCAATCAAATATTCAACTCGCTGCAGACGACTCTGAACCATATGCTGCCGTATAATATTACTGTGCTATGGACGACCACCCGATTATAAATCTGTTTTATACGTTCAATATAGTCAACCCTGCAGAATTCTACGGAGAAACGTAATAGAAATACCCATGGGGGATTTGAATTTAACTTTTTTTCAGCAAAAAGAAAATCATATATGAAATATGACATACTAGCGAAGGATTCAAAATTTTCTAACCAAAAATCCTCATAATTATGTGAATTTCTAATACGAGGTATTATAAATATTGATCTGTGACCTACCACTCTGTTTAAATTCAATAAATCAAATAAAGGCGTATGACACTGAGTATTACTGATTTCTTGTATATCTAGGAGGAGACTACATATTTCGGATCATTTCACAGCAATCTTAAGCGCAAATCAGTAATTACTGGGAATAGTAAACTAACAGTATTGCCTATGGATGTGTATAAAATTTGGGATTCCATGTTTTTTCACGTTTAGTTTCGAGCTTGAATGCTAAAAATATATATCGCAGTACTTTGCGTCTTCTGTTTCTGTAGAGTTATTTATAACTACTAAGAACCTTTGAAAAACCCGTATTGCCAAACGCGAACACAGAAGGAATACGCCTGTATAAATTCACTTTATATGTTTAGGTGACAAGTAAATTTACTGCATTTAAGACACGCTACATAATATCCGCTCCATTTTCCACAAAATATCTTTCATTCCATAATTTATCTTATGCTTTTAAAATAATAATCATACTCATCTTAAGCCGCACGCTCAAATTTAAAGACCAGCTCTTTCAATTTATACATGAAACAAAAAAATCACTTAAAAATTCACAATAAAGCAAACACAAAACACTTTAATCTTGATAAACGATTTTTATAATCATATTTTATTAAGCGTATTTGTTAGTTGGTATTCTTATTGTAAGATGCGCAAAGTATGAGCAACATAAAAAAAAAACCCGCTCGTTTAAAGGCCGATTGGTTCAAAGTCGATTCGATGCACCTGAGGAAAGAGGGTTGTGGATTTACAGAAGAAAATATACGTGAGGTAGAGTATGGTGCGAGTTACCGTCCTTCAGTTCAACTCACAAAAGTAATACTTGACAAGTCGCGGTCGATGTGAATTCATATCAACTCATATATCATCCCGCGTGGTGGAAGGCAGAAATGGCAACGGGTGTTTCAAAACAAACGAAACTGCACACACGTTGTGAGGTAAACGTTCGGTCTCTTCTTCCGTTAGACAGGGTTTTAGTTTTTCAAATATAGCACTTAGAACAATCCGTTACGGAAAAAGAGTACGATTTATTTTGAAAGCCCCTGGTAGTGCAACCTCTTGGTCAACTGTAAGGAAACAAGCAATGGGACCATTACATCTCAGGATATAAATCCTAATTTCGATGTGGCGGACCCGGAATACGAATTTACTAAACGACTACCTTCGGTCGTAGGAGAGTCATGTGCTTGACTTGCTTACGCTAAGAATTAGAGCAATAAAATTTAAAATTTAAAGGATTTTACTACAAGACCTTCATTAAAAAATTTAATTAAATCTGTAAATGACTGGGCCGATATTTCTAAATATGAAATTCGAACAGTCAGTTTTATTTCTCTCCATGTCCTTGTAATAATCTCTCGAATAAGCATAATAGTGTTCCGCCTGTGTATAGCACATACCGATGTTGACAGAGTATGTGTTCAGTCTTCCCTTCAGCCACACTCGACGCCCCTTAATATCGCATTTTTCTTAGGCTGCTCAGTCCCCTAGCTGCCCACGCTAACACAGTCATCGTTCTGCTACACACCCCATAAAAACACCATATATACCTGACGTACTGGGTGAGTGCGTGGGTTTGTTGTTGAGTTTCATCTCGGACAATTGGAAGTCGGATGCGAAGGGAATATATTACGTAATACAGGGGCGTTGCGCTCCGAATATACAGTAGAATGTGCATGAATGCAGTACATATTCAATTTCGAAACTTCTTATGTTTTTAACTCTTCGTTGTCACAAGGGTTGTACCTTTCCTATAACTTTGTGGTATCAGGGCTAATACTGTTGAGAAACTAAACTGCGAAATAGCCTAGCTATCGTGGCCGATCAGGAACTAAATTAACATTTGAATGGAGACATCACGATGTGCTTAGATACGTATTAAGATATTAATAGTGTATGTCAACACAACTGTTTTTCGTTACACAATTAATTGTGTAGGCTATATGTTTCGACTATTGAATAACCATCTTCAGGCCTACTCTTTACAGGTTAAGTCACAGGTTGCTGTGCACACATTGGGATTCCAGTGTGTTTACATCAGTGAAATACTTAAGCCAGATAATTTTTCTAGGAAAGTAAATGTGTGAAATGCGCAACTAAGTGGTTAAAATACATTTAAAATTCGTTTAAAAGTAGTAAATTGGCGTTTACCAGTTAAAAAATAGGTCGCGTTACCATCTAATTCTTCCTTGGGCTGTGAGGTTATATTTGCTAGGAAGAATTATAAGGTAACGTGACCTATTTTGTAACTGGTAAACGCCAATATACTACTTTTAAAAGAATTTAAAATGTATTTTAAACACTTAGTTGCACATTTCGCACATTTGTTTTCCTAGATAAATGATTTGGCTTAAGTATTTCACTGATGTAAACACACTAGAATCCCAATGTGTGCACAGCAACCTGTGACTTAACCTGTAAAGAATAGGCCTGAAGATGATTATTCAATAGTCGAAACATGTAAAAGTAAAGCAGTCCCGTTACAGGCCTGGAAAGGCCCAGAGGGTTCCAGGAAGTGAAGGTTCCCAGATTTCGTGACAACGACACAGGATGGTGGTAGGTTGTCAACCTTACGCACCGGCCGCCTTTACCCCCAGGAAATACTCCTGGTACTCATTTCTGTTAGTGGCTGAGAGTCGAAACATGTAGTCTAAATAATTACTTGCGTAATAAAAAGCAGTTTTGCTGACGTACACTATTAATATCGTAAAACTGTATTAACAACTGAGAGAGTGTCTTCTGCATATACTAGTGCCGTAACATTAAAAACGATGCAGGTTGCCGCACGGTACATTTATTTGCAATATGTTGTACTTAGAATCTACAGGCGTTACTTCCCTAAACATTAACAAATGATCGGTCACTGGGACAATAAGGGTATTTCCGTGTTGCAGGATTTAAATTTTTTATATTACTTCGAACAACGCGAGGTTTCAAAGAGTTAAATGAATGTAAGTTATGGAAGCGATTTTATCACTCTTGCTTTAACAAAGGCAATTACTTCGAACCTGCTACAAATGAGTGTAACCCAAAGTGATAATTAAACATACTTTAATATTGTTCTTATACTTGCCTGTAATGAAGAAAAATATACAACCTGTAGGATGCATATTTGTTGTTTAATTTTTTAAGAATTACTATAGTTTTCAAATAGAATTGTTTTAACCGATAAACCTTGTATATAGACCTGTAGGCGATTGACAATAATATAATCTAAAGATAATTTCAAAATTCCTTTTCAGTATCTTGTGTTAGTAATTCATTTAACGATTTATTAAATGAGCTGTCAGTATATGAGTATATAGTGTATAGCGTCGAGTGATGTAATTGACGAATAGTTATTTGGAAAACAAATGAAATGATTGGTCGTGGAATATTTCGCGTGAGGCCACTGTCTTGGAATTTGCTTGACGATCTTAACGGAGGACACAAAAATCATGGAACAGAAGAGTCGTGTCACGGTCCAAACTCGACCAAATCGCCTTCTGCCTGCAAGTCAGAAACGTTACCGCCTGAGGCAGCGAAAACGTTTGTCTTCGTAGAGTTCACGCTTTAAAAGACAGAGTGTTTTGTGTTTTCCCCATGAGGATGTCAGCAGTTTAAGTAGTTCAATGACCGACTATTTTACGCTCTACGTATCTACTTTTTCTACCTCCCTATTTCAAATGTGGTCTAATTTTATGGTTACTTTTAGTGAGAAACTGATAAAAAGTAGAAAGAAACGCTCGCATTCCGTAATTAGAATATTAAAAAGACACAAAATGATTAAAATCAGGACAGTTGATTGTTGGATGTAAATTTGAATATTGGACGTACTGTTCTTACCACTTTCCCTACATACACTGACGACCTATCTAAAGCTGTAACCCAAATTTCAAACATCCATTGTGTGTTCGTGACCTGTTCAGACGCCGAGTTTCCAAATTACGTCACGACATCAACGTATAGGCACAGCTATGCCGTAGCTAACACTACAATTCCACTTACCGTAATGACTTCTACTGACGAAATGACAGGCCGGAGAAATGTATAGGGAATGGGCTGTTTCCCAAACAGAGTTGTGCTGACATCAAGTGCTTTATGTGTGAAATGTGTGCAGCCGAGATCAGAGCTATGTCATTAGGTGTTGAATTGCAGACGATTTAAATGGTATTATGGTATTTACGGTATTTGTGCACAGCAGCACAGGGTACTTTCCGTGATAGAAATTCCGCCTTGCTAATATTCATGGATAAGAGGAGAGTAACTGTGGCTGTTGATTCGGTTCCATTTGCTGTCGCCGTCACGTGGACAACAGTATATTTTGAATATGGTTTTGACATATTGAGCTAAATATTTCGTAGTTTTGTTAGTCACTTTACGTGCGCCATACTGAGTTCATGTATAAAACAATATTTTTTTGTTTGTGACGTCTTCGCGGTAATTTACAGCTCCGTGTGAATTTGGTCCGAACTGCAATGATAACAGACGACTGTAAGTTATTTTAACTTCTTTTAGTCTATCAGAGACTAAAGTTTTAACATGCGAATTATCCATTGTTTCTTAACTTTATATATCTCGTCCTGAAGAAGGAACTTCTTACAACATTTTCAATATTTTACCATTGTACTGTATGAATTCTGTTAGTTACAATGCACTGCAGCTTATAATATAAGTGCGGGCTTTACGCTTCTTAACGTAATTTAATTCTATACCTAAGCATCACATTTTTAAGGCGTATAGGTGTAATGGAGGAAAGGCGTCTCCCATTCTGAGCGGTAAACTGCACGCTGTCATTGGATGACCCCTTAGTACCTTAGTCTATTTGGTTGTGAAGACGGTCCCTGCCATACTCAGGATCAGAATCTCCACATTTTAGACCTACCTACTTGTTTTTTTTTATATTTTTTTTATAAAGTTTTATTGCGACTTCGGTGTATACAAATGTACCAAGATAAATTACAAATTGTTCCTGAAACCAATTTCAATAAATATTTACACTATGGTACAAGTGGAAATGAGTAATATTTATATTGATATGAGTGTAAATAACGGCAGTGAAAAATGAACAGGAAAAAACACTGCGACCTACTTGTTACCTTGTCTAATAATGTAACTAATATTGAGGCAAAACATTTCTCTGAGAATTTCTGAGCTACGACCATAAACTCCATACTCATTAAACTGTAAGATTTATCACGATGTTCGCAAACGCACGAAACTGGATTCCATTCTGTGACACTAGGATAACATCATACGTCATGTTCATGTTCTTCACCCATCTGCTTCTGAGTCTCCTAAGTAAACCATTTCTTCGAGGTATACTAACTAAAAATTTCATTTATTCTTAACTTCAATTATGTGAAATACGTGTTTCATCCACCTCTTCTGTCGCACTTTAATTACCCCAGTACATTACATGAAGATTAAGAGGCAGGAAGCTTCTCTTCACATGATTTCTTCTCCAGACAACTTCTAACACTGCCTCAGATCCACATAGACTTATTCTGTACAGCACTGCTTTCTCAGAGATGATCAGTGTATGTATTTAAATCATGTTTAAAGACCCACGTAAATCAACATGCAAAATTATATATCCAAAGTTTTGAAATGAATGTAAAAAATGTTGGCCAAGAAAGTAAAATATTTAGCAGAACTGTCTATAATTACATGTTTTAAAATCAACTTATGAATATCGTATAAGTAGTTTACTACAATATACGACACAGATTCACAAAAGTGATTTGCTACTGATATTAACATGTTATCTCAGCGCTAAATAATCATTTTAAGTATATTTCCTGTCAAGCACCTCTTTAATTACACCAACCAAATGCACAATATTTATTCATTACATATATTTACTGTGCTTCTCCTACATGTGTCGGTGTTTCACCATCATCAGTAGAACTTTGTGCCCTTTACTTACAAACGCCTGCTGTTGTGCAGCTATTGTCTAGGTTACTGCGCTAGTTACGTCGTAAATATAAAAGGTACAGCTTGCATTTACTGAAGTTACAATAATTTATACATCGGTTGATCACTGGTGTTGCACTGCTGTGCTACATGTTAAAAGCATTAAAAATCTATAAATAAAATTCCCCTATATTTACACTACGTATACAGGTGGGTAACAGTATGTGATTTGAAGTAAAGGAAGCAAAGTTCTCCCTGAAGATGTTGTAAGTAACACCGAAACGTGTAGGAGAAACACAGTAAATGTATGTATATATGTAATCGTGCATTTGTTTGGTGTTATTAAATATGTGTATGGTAATATGAGAATGCCGGGAATGGAATACTTCAAAGAATATGTCTTATTCTGCGCGATGGGCTGGGACTCAACCCTTATATACCCCCTATATATTGCCCTGTTTGTGACTGAACTACTATTCCTCGTACAGTATGGGCTCCAGTTACATAAGGCAGACACGTGACGCCACAAGTGACACCAGAGCTTACAGCACAGCACCGCTTCTTTCTAGAAGGAAATGTAGTAGTGGCTGTAGGAACAACCATTTCCCACGAGATCTAAGGTCCTGCGGTCCTTGATAAATTTATGAAAGACTTAGGAATTTATTCTACAGAAAAAGTAAAGAAGGACCAGTGCGTTGTCTGAATCCTCTAGAGTCTATCTATACGATGCGCGATTTATGAGCACTACATTAGACCAAGTCGATGTCTGATAAAACAAAGAAAATATGGAATGGAAATAGCGAGAGACAGCTGCACGCTTGGGCGCAATAAACTTACTGCATTTAGACGATTCTTTTCCTCGCTCGTTTCGGCTCCTCTGTTTAGTATATTTAACTAGCATACATCCCTTCTCAAGTTCAAGTAGCTGGTAACACTGCACATTTTTCAGTTTGGATGCACTGTGATAGACTAAACTGATAGCCCTTGCATACATTGCCTTTATACTAGTACTTATACCGGAGTTTCAAATTAAAACGCTGCGAACATGTATGTAAAAGCCTGCCTAGAATACTTCGCTGGCGTGATGCTGCGTCATATAATGAATACCCAGCATACATAGAAGTGATAAGCACTAAACTTTGGCGTAACTTAAAGAGAGCTGCTGTGGACATTACGGTAAAGGTGGATACGGCAGTACCCATTCAAACACACCCCTTACGATTATTAACTGCTGTCATTCTGTTGTCCTTAGTTGCTAATATGCCTTTCTCAGTGGCCGCGCGGTCTAAGGGGTAGATTTGCGGCCGCTCGCCTGCTGAGAATGTGGTTTCAGATCCCAGCGGGGGGCATGGACGTTTGTCCTGAGTGTTGTGTGTTTTCAGCTAGAGGTCTCTGCAACGAGCTGATCACTCATCCAGAGGAGGCTTACCGACTGTGGTACGTCGTTGCGTGTGATCTGGAAACCTCGTGAATGAGGGGGCTCCGTCCCACTGGGGGCTGTCGTGCCAAAAACAAATAAGTTACTAATATAAGAAACGACAGCATAGCTAGCTTTTCGCATTTGCAGTTGAAGCTTGGACAGACGAAGTTAAAGTGCCTACCCATGACGTCATGAAGGTACTGTGAGAGCACGAACATAAAGTCACACACATTCTTATTTTTGGCAATCGATGGTTGTGATTGTGCACCTAGAATTTGCTTTATCTGTAAAGAAATAGCTTTCCGTTAGATTCGTACTTACGTGGCCCTCAGAAATATTCTCCATTTAACAAGAGGTTAATTTTCGTATAGCAAGACTTTATGTGAGGTAAGAACTAAGCGTAAAATATTCTTTAGAAAACTTCGAGATTTCAAAACGTTAAAGTTCAATTGAACATAGAGTAACGTTATAAGGGCTAAAGGTAAAGTGCACCCTTGTACAGGCACTGAGGTTCTGTACAGGCCATACTGCCCAAAGGAGGAGTAGAGGTTTAACTCTACTCTTTCTTGACCGCGACACTAGAAGGGGGTGAGGGGTCAGCCTCACGCTCCGGCCTCTCTTTACTCCCGGGAAAGACCCGGTACCCATTGTACAGGAGGCTGGGTGGGCCCCAGGGCCGGTCTGGAAAGGGTTATAAGGGTTAGGTTTATGCAAATAAGACAGACTTAATCATTTTCAGTGTGTAGAAAGGAGTTTTTCTTATACCGTACAGTAGGCTAAGAAAACGAAGGAGACGTAACAAAGGTAATGATTACGTAACTACTTATCGGAAGTCGCAAAAGTAAATCCAGAACATTGCTCAGTAACTGAAAAGCAGGAGTTAAGGGTATGATTCACAACGCGGAGTTTGCTGTTAATACTGTGATTACATTAAATCTCGTAATCACACAAAAATAAAAACATACTTGAAGTCAATTAGTGACTAAATTACTGATACAGAATGTCTGTACTTAATATTTTGTGTTTTATTGCCTCAAAAATAAAGCCAGAATAGAACTTCAGGTCTACTCACAAAAGGAATGAAAACCTCTCTATGGGTTCTCTCCGTATCGTGGCATAGGAGTGTGTTTGAGCTTCCTCAGAGCGGAAATTACACCTCAAGTTTACGCGTACGGCATGCTGTTACTACTGACTGCGGCAAGCGAAAAATTGTGGAGACGATGTGAGATCTAATGGAATAACATGCACACCAGTCTTTGTGAGAATTAGGCATTTGATTCAAAAGACACAAACGCCACTGAGACGATCTCATGAATTTGCTTTCTGTCTCTTTCAGAAAAGTTGGCTAAACTTCAACAAATATCACTACGGCTACCACTTTGGTGTAGTAACGTGACAATACCGAAGTCGAAGATTTTGACGAGATCCATATTTCTTATCACTTGGACCTATCAGTGTTTGTACAACAAGATGTATATGTGAAAATAATGTTAGATTTGTGCTGCATCTCAGATAAATATTTATAAATTATCGAATCAGTATAAATCAAAATTACAATTCAAGATCACATTAGTTACAAAGTCTAAACTTATAAAATATAATCTAAACTGACACAGTTCAGTTATGCGATAATTGAAATAAATACGTGCCAACTAATATAAGCATGTTTTAACTTCAACCGTCGGAATCTTTAAGTATAATAACGAAAACGTCATTAGGGGTTCAGTTTAGAATTTCTGCTGTGTAATCAAGTATCCACTCAGCTAATCAGACAATTTGACGTAACTCGAGGGTTCATTCTCATATTCTATAGACACAAACATTGGCATATATTCTGTCAGGTGCAACAAATCCACACCCTCGCAACCTGCTCCTTCAATATATTATATATAAAACACTGGGTAAATGACCAAAATGATGCACAATTACGTTATCTAAAACGTTTATTATTATAATCCTCTACATGTTTCGAGCAACTCTGTGCTCATCATCAGGAGGTCAAATTGTATTAATACAATTAATACATTTACAGAGAATACTATAACAGATGTTGTATTAATACAATTTGACCTCCTGATGATGATCACAGAGTTGCTCGAAACATGTAGAGGATTATAATAATAAACATATTATATAACGTAATTGTGCAACAAGTTCGTCATTTACCCAGAGTTGTACCAGGAAGTACGGTCAGCAAAACATAAAATTCATGCTATATATACACGTAATATTAGTCTTCCCCATAACTTTAAACTAGTCTCTTAATTTCAGCTATTTCTGCCAAACTTATGTACGCATTTTTATCTAAGCAATGCTTGCTACATATCCTGCCATTCGCACTCTCCTTGGTTTGTTTACCTCGTTGATATTTATTGAAGAGTATAAATTATGACGGTATCAAATTTGAATTTCTTCCGGTCTCCTACAACTTCCTTATTTGGAAAAAGTATAAAGTTTTGTGCCATCTTATCGAAAAAAAATTGTAATTTGTCTTTAAATTCCCTAAGTCCCTTTATGTAAGTAATTGTTTATATGGAAGTTGTTATTTTCAATTCTTCTCAGAACTTGTGAGACAAATGTATCATAAGTGGAACCGCTGTAATAAAAACACTAAATAGAATGTGGGATTTTGCTTCTGTGCAGAAGTTTGATGTTCGCTGTGACAGGTTTTATATATATAGATGACGTGGAACAAAGAACATAATTGCTATAGCTGTAGACGGCGCTCACAGCAGTCGGTACTTCACGCTCTCGTGTTCCATACGTTGTGTTATATAGACACACACAATTCACAGCCAGCAGCAACTTTTTTCAAACGAAACTCCACATTAACATATGTATAAGCTCTTTTGACAGATGTATCTGCTCACATGTATGAGCATTTTACTTTGTCAGCTGTGACACTATCAACAAGAACTGACAAATATACGCTTGGGACAGTAGTAGAGATGGCTTTCGTTGACGCCTAATCGCTGTCTGATCTCTAGGCGTACGGAATGCGTGAGTGCATATCAGCTAGATGGCAGATCGATCACAGGATCTTCGACAAAGCCTTTGATGGCTCGAACTGTAGGCTTAGTTGTTGTAACACTAGTAATTACTTCGAAGATTTCTTGACCATTAAATGTAATATTAGGCTTATAGATTGTAATCCTACAACAAGGAATCAGATTACGAAACAGAAATACCGACACCCAATGTGTGTACTTTACCTTAATGTAATTACAGATTGTATTCCATATAATTTGAGGAAGAACAGATATTTTTAACTTTACTGAAACTTTAAACATTTTTTTTTATTGTAACCACTGCAAATTTACAATCTACTCCCAAGGGAGCAATAAGTAAATGGGAGGGGGGGTACGACGGGAGGGCGGAGTCGTCCATCGACGACACTCCGAAGGGCCCGCTAGGGCATGGGGCAGGAGTTAGTCACTGTCCTTGTAGTGCAGGTCAGACGGCCACTGACGCTTCAGTCTCCGAGTGACGGTCTTTAAACATAACAAACAAGAAAGAACTTACCATTTCGAAGCATCCAGACCAAATGCAGGAGACCTAAAAGAAAAAGAATACGATTTAGAAAAGCTTCTTGAGTAGTTGCAGTGTGGTTCTTGGTTGTACAACATTACAGGACAAAGAACAGATTTCTGAAATACAGATACTAATTCAGGCCGTTTATGAGGAGGTACAAACCCAGTCCGTTGGACGTAACAAGGAATAAAAAAGCAATAAAGATCTAAAAGAAGAAAGAATTAATGAATGAAAGACTGACTGAATGAATGAATGGAAATTACACACAAGGATGAATGGAAGAGAGAAACACCTGAGATTCAGTGCCTTTTATTTTCGCTGTTCGAAAGGTATATTTTTTAATAATGACGAATAATCAATGAAAAGGTTAGTTTTGTTGGAAAGATAATGTAATATGGATACGGTCGGATGAGTTAGAGTATTGCGACCGGCAATACTTGGTTGAACAGAAGGAAGACAGCCGTACCCTCTCACACTTGGCTAATGCCAAGATCGCCCCTCCAAAGTGATCTGGCTGGCTGCTTTATTGGATCTGATAGAAAAGTCCTGCCGAATCTTTTCAGCCTCCATCTCTCTAACCAAACCTTTCCCTTCGAACATCCCTAGATCTAGCTGTTATCGTATGTTCCCCCAAGGACAGTGGTTTCAGATATAGTAAAAGGGCTTGAAAGACGATGACGTCACACTTATCACTTCATGCATGTAATATTCACACACTTCTACATTGCAGAGGTTTCCTATGTTTTTACAAAGGCTCAATAAACGTTACGTAATGTAGAGAGCACGTACAGCAATGGATGAATCTCTCACGTGCGTGGCTAATGGAATATGTGATTATTGGCGAAGTAAATGCAAATAGGGCTTTACACGTCGTTTACAGGCCCACTCTTCATGCTTTCACTTACAAAAATACATCAACACTGTCAAGTGAGTTTAGGCCTAAATGTAGTATTCGTCGGTATAATGCACTCTTCAATTTACATCACATCCAGATCAGATTGAATGTATTTTAGCAAATAAAAAGTATTATTTTAGTAAAGGTTGGTTGGTATATACAAATATACTTGCTTATTAACCCATTATGTCGATTCACCTAGAAAACTGGTTCAAAGGGTGACATTTATTACTTGTGTTCGGTTCGAACCGGAGCCGAGATGCCTACAACTGTGAACTGTCCCATTTTTCCTCTGTACCTGAATTCATATTATGGGAAACAACAACGCACTAGCCACAGGCCCTTCACTGACATACGTTGCAGCTGATTATTCACTAGCCATACAACTGTGAGGCATTACACAGTCTGACCTACTGGCAGTGATGTTACAATAGGAGTAGATACACTCATGAAAACAGGTCCAATACCAATACCTACATATGATTTACAATGTTGCGAAATAAATTCCTCAGCATTACGAGAAGACGCCCGTATAAGTAAACCATATGGCATCCTGTAAATATGATGTTTTGACGTAAATATTACTCAGCCGTCAAAGGATTTCAGTAGGTTGAGATTTTTCCAAGGGCGATGATGAGGAAACAACATGGCAACATGGATATGAGTTTGATCATTCTTGAAGTATTCCTGTTTCATGGTTGTGTGATCCGTGCCTCAAATTCTGGGTCAGTTACCTTCTACCTGGACTGACGAAAAGCAACACAAATTAAGGAAATGTTTTCACCTTTCGTATCCGTTACCGCGGTCTGTCAAACATGACACACTACCAGCGACGACTACCAAACAACGCGAAGATGCTAGACGACATTGATCTGTTGAGATGCCGGGGTTTCTGTAATTGCTAGCCATGTATTTGTTATTCCCCATGGCTAAACTATAAATCGTATTTTAACCTTTGTTGACGAGACAAAGAAATGTTAGTCTGTCTCCCAGCCGTTCGAATTCATCACACCAAGTTCCTGAATATGGGTGCCTGTTAGTAATGCTTTTCATAAATCTTATTGTAGCACCGTGTATTTTCGTAGTATCACTTCAATATATCAACCAACGAATGCACATATAATTTCACATAAAACACTTTAAAACACTCCGATATGCTTCGATCTTCTCAGATCATCATCAGGGAGCTTTGTTCCTTGCTAAAGTTTTATTACAGTATACACAATTCAATTCGTGTTTGCAAACGAGGTGTTATGGCAGCATATCATGTTGTGTGCGTCGCACGACGCACACCTAGCCACTGCTCCACAACACATTCCCACACAACATGATATGCTGCCTCAACACCTCGTTTGCAAATACGAATTGAATTGTGTATACTGTAATAAAATTGTAGCAAGCAACAAAGCTCCCTGATGATGACCTGACAAGATCGAAACTTGTCGGAGTGTTTTAATGTGTTTTAAAGTGTTTTAAAAGTGTTTTATGTGAAATTATACGTGCATTCGTTGGTTGATATATTGAAGTAATGTTTTTCAGTTTCGCGTACTTATGTGGAAACACTAGAGTGGCCGTAACTTTGTCAAATATGAAACTACCAAGTTTATGTTGTCGGATTATAATGAAATAGTCTCTCGTTCTAGGGTTTTGTCTATTAGAGATGTTTCCTGGATCGCCGTTGAATCACACATAACTGCGTACATAAATGATAATACCAATGCACGACCTTAGGAATCTCCGGCCCCCACATATTTACGTCTACGTCGGTATTCGTTCCTGAGTCCTAGTGTTTGTTATAGCGCCCTAAGGCACTACACTCACCGGAGGCATCCGATTTGTCAATTACGTTTTTCTACTGCAGGTAGGTTTATTTCTTCCTATTTTATTAACATCCAGGATCGCATTATCCATATTATCCGCAGTCAAAGTCACAAAATGTTTAGGGTTTTGGTACCAGATATGGATATATTCAATAAATAGAAAAAAAAAATTAATAAAAGAAGAAATTAGGCTAAGAATACAACCTGGAAATAGAAATCTGTTTGCAAAACAAAAACCTCTGAAAAACAAAGATCTTAATGCTGCCAGTAAACTGCAGATATATAAATCTATCATAAGACCTATTGTAACATTCGGTTGTGAAACATGGGCTATGACAGTCACAGAACAAAATCGCCTATTGATATCTGAGAGAAGGGTACTTAGAAAAATATAGGACCAACACAAGTTAATGATGGAACATGGAGAATAAAAACAAATGAAGAATTAGAAATTCTAATTAAGAAAGAAACTATCGTAAGATTTATAAAATCACAAAGATTACGCTGGGCAGCACATGTAATCAGAATGGA
>Ga0123357_10003939_pt1 | contig 17245 bp, 15 predicted proteins | sample TergutEmb28metaG_FD_89873 | JGI IMG/M metagenome (GOLD analysis project Ga0123357, IMG submission 89873) | Embiratermes neotenicus P4 segment gut microbial communities from Petit-Saut dam, French Guiana - Emb289 P4 | ecosystem: Host-associated > Arthropoda: Insects > Digestive system > Gut ... | reverse complement strand
TCTCAGGAGCTTCTTCCATTCCTCTCTGTTATGTACTTTTTCCTGCCACCTTTCTCCACCAACTATTCTTCCATCCTCTCTCACCTCATCTTGCCATCTATTTCTTAGTCTACCTCTCAATCTAATGCTGTCCTTTCACTGTCCTCATATTGCTTTCTTTCAAGTGGCCAGGTTTCCTTTCCAAAATCTAATAATTTCTTGTCTTGCCCATATTATCCTCATTACAGCCAATTAAGTGTCCTTGATTTCATTACCATAAGAATACTAAGCACTAAACACTCATAATTTATATAAGAAGACTGTATAGAATTCTTATTTCATTGCAGGGGAAACCTGTGTTAATAATTGGCCATCATATCCTACATGGCGAGGTGGTAACGATGGATAAACCATTCGCTGTCCTAGAACATAAGCAAGACTGTGAAACGTCTGGATCACAGAACGCAGTAGAATATCACGTGAAAGCCATAGTGAGGAGAAAACTTGTGTTTAGTGACAGACCGAAACCTATTATTGCAAGTGTTTCCAAAACCATATGATGGAAAATTCACAGTGATGTTCTATAAATCCTGTCTTGTGATTCTTACTGGTTTGTTATTACAAGGCATGTGAATCTCCGGGGTTCATGACTGGGTACATTGTTAAGAGGGGCGCAAACTGCTGGTGACATCTGTACCTCCTGTTCTGCTTTCAGCAGGAACAGTACTGCAATACAGAGCACCGCTGCTTGATTGATGCCTTTGGTTCCTTACAGCTGTCAGTTATACTGGAACTGAAGGGACATACTATCTTATCCTAGACACAGATCTGGTATATCTTCTGGGTGCTTCCTCCCCAAGTTTGTTCTGGAGAGTCAGAATTGGATTTTGTCTCCAACCTCCAGCCGAGTTTGTTGGAGAGGTATGAATACAGGCAAAGCCGGATGTAGTATAGCACGTTTGAAACATGATGGCACACGTGCAGAAACTAGATTTGGTCTTTCAGCGAAATGGACGAGTCCATTTAAATCGGTGGGGGTGTCATTTCAGTCGACTGCTGGCAGCCGAGGAGTGTGGATCAGCGGACAGCAATTGTATAGACCGTGTTCCGACATACAGTGGAAGGCTGCTGGCTACCCACTCCATTCGTGTCTTTCCCCTCCCGTGCGTCACCTTGTGCCATCAGATTCCGAATGCGCTATGCCCCCCTCCCTCTCAGATACAACAAAGCACTCCATTAACACCCACGAAAGTTTGTGAACAGGAATGCCCTCTTATATTAACGTTGGGGAACAGATGGTATAGTGCCAACCTAAGTAGCTGCCACTCATCAAAGACTTTTGTAATGCAAAAGTTTCCATATGCGTTAACCAATGTCCGATATAGCACCATGTTACTGTACTGTACAGGTAAATTTCTCCATCAGCTTCTTTTTTCAGCATATAAAAACAATATTTGAATCCATGAAAGTGGCCAGGGGAAGGTCTGGTTATATATCATATTATTCTCCTCTACACTATCACCCTTACACGCTGCGGCGCAGTTGGTTGAGGCACTGCGTTACAAGCCAGAAGGTCACAGGTTCGATTCCTGATAGTGTCATAGGAATTTTTTATTGACATAATCCTGGCTGCACTATGGCCCTGGGGTTGACTCAGCCTCTAAGAGAAATGACTACCAGGAATATTTCCTGGGGAGTAAAGGCGTCCGGTGCGTAGGGCTGACGACCTTACCACCTTCATGTGCTGAATGTCTTGGAAATCTGGCAGCCTTCTTCTTCTGGGAACCTCAGGGCCTGTCCAGGCCTGTAATGGAATTGCTTTACCTTTACACAATCACCCTTCATAACTTGGTTGTCCCGACATGCTCAGTCTGGTAGGAGGACTTCTTTCAGGAGGTGGGTGTGGTTCACTGAATCACATATAGAGTTTTAGTTTTTTTTTTACTTATTTTCTTTATTCATTTTGTTCTTGATATTAAAAAATCATGCTGTATCCAGTTAAACAACTGAATCATTTTTTATTAAAATAACACAGTCATTTCACTGTACTCCCTCACTTACATTGCTCTCACAGGCAACTGCTTTCTCACTGGACTGCTAGCGTCCGTTATCTGCAGCCAGCCATTTTCCCGTTTAAATCTCTCCCCGTACAACCCCTCCTACCTATTGCCAGCGGTTCCTGAACATACGTTGACAGATTAAACTTATAACGTACAGCCATGAACCGTCCGTAACTGATGCAAGCAAACCTAAGAAACAAATATACCAAAAATGTTCGTATGCACTCCCTTGGTAGAGAAAGCCAAGTGCGAGCTTGGATCCACCAAAACACAAAAATTTTGACAAGAAATAAGTAACACTGAACAGAGTGGTACTGTATGGTTTTTAGAATGTAGTACGTAGGTTATTCGGAAAGTAAGTACCGTCTGCGCATATCTCTCACACATCCTCAAGACTGTCACTTTGCGCATATGCAGTGACTTCCTCTATCAATTGAGAAGCCACAGACGCCATTGCATGAAATTTGTGTTATGTTTATGTTTGTTCCTTGCGTTAAACATGTTTAAGACAATTGAAGGGGCCACCAACTGTGAAATATTGTCTGTAATTCGTTTTTTGAACACTAGGAATGTGCTACCAAGTGAGATTCATTACCAGATCTGTCAAGTGTATGGTGACAATGCGATGAGTGATGGCATGGTTAGGAAATGGGTTCGGATGTTCAATGAAGGACGAGAGAACGTGCACAATGAGGCACGAAGTGGGCGTCCATCTTTGGTGAATGATGATTTGGTGCGTATGGTCAACGCAAGAGTGCGTGATGACAGACGTTTCACAATTTCTGGTCTGTCCCTGCAATTTCCTTAGATTTCAAGGACTCTACTCTATGACACTGTCATTAGTGGCTAACATCGCAGGCGGCCGCATTCTATGAGGAGGGTATACAAAAACTTGTGTGTGCCTTGCTACAATAAGTGCCTCAATAATGGTGGCGAATATGTGGAAAAATAGTTTGAAGAATGTAGAATCTGACAAAATTTTGCAGGAAATCTTACTCGATTTTTTTTTTACAGCGAAACGGTACTTGCTTTCTGAATAAGCCTCGTAGTACCGTCTAAAGACGGTACAGTTTGTGGTAAAGCTGCACTTTCAGAACTATACTTTTTTTTTTAATAGGTAACTTTTATGGATGGTACTAAATGCTTTTTCACTTTGGCCATATGAATTAAACATTTTGGGAATGCTTCCAAGAATTTCAGTAACAAATTTTCATTAAAAATTCTGCAGGCATTGTTTGAATAGTATGTTATCAGTTAAATTGTTCTGATTTGCCTCCACCATACTACCGCAAACTGCATTGAACCAACAGTGGCACTATTCTGGGGTATGACTGGATTTGCATTTGTACCCATCTTTGTTTCCAATGACTGATATCGTGACTACCTCAGGCAGTGCAGTTGAATTTCTATAAATTGTGATTTTTGTTGAAAAATAATTATATTTTCACCACTGGAATTATGGGTTTGAATCTTGCTTTGGTTCATGGATCTATTTCCACATTTATGAGTGTTTTCCTGTTTATTAGACAACTCATGGTGGAGTGATCCCCTCTGCAGGTTGCACCACGTGTCTGAGGATTTAATTTGCTTGGAGCAGGCCGCAGGGCCGAACCTAATTCGTGGTCGCTGATAAAGAATAAGTTACATGGTTGGGGTGAATAATTTGGAAGACTGTAAAAATAGTGAACATGTAGATATCAATCTAATGATTATCACATATATTTAGGAAGATCATCATCATCATCATCATCCCTGGGTGGGCCTTGGCCTCCTCAAGGAAATGTCACCAGCGACTTCTAACCTGGGCATCCTCCCACCAATTTCTACAACCCAGTTTCCTTGTGTCTTCCTCCACCCTGTTAATCCCTCTTGATTTCAGTTGACCACATCCTTGGTTACCTCCAGGGTTTGTTCACAATATCTTTTTAGGTAATTCATTTTTATCCATTTGCACAATATGGCATGCCCACCTCAGTCTACTGAATTTTATTATGTTAACTGTGTTTGGTTCATTGTAAAACTATTCCAGTTCTGTATTGTACCTCTTCCACCACTGCCCTCCCTCGCATATCGGACCAAATATTGTGTGAAGGATTTACCTTTCGAAGATACTCAGTCATCTTTCGTCATATCTTTTCCTAGTCCAGATTTCTGCAGAATATGTAACTACTGGCCTCACAAGTGTTTTTTTTATGTATAAAAATTTTTGTCTTCCTGGAAAGTAACTGTGACTTAAACTGAATTTTTGGTCCAAAATATGATCTATTGGCAGCTATAAGGTGTAATATAATACTATATAATGAACGTTAGCACAATCACTTTATTATTTTAGGTAATACCAGGCTACATGTTTTGACTAAAACTTAGTCACCTTCAGGCCTATATTAACAATTGTGTTACCAGATACTGTGCACACTTTGGGATCCCATTGCGTTTACAGTCGTGGAATACATGTAGTTAAAACGCTTGTCTAAAAGGGTGTGAAATGTGAGTATGGGGTTGGGGTCCATAAAATTGTCTCTTAAAATGTATTTTACAGATTGTGTCCAAACATTTTTAGACACAATCTGTAAAATACATTTTAAGAGACAATTTTACATACCCCAACCCTATAGGCGCACTTCACGCCCTTTTAGACAAACGTAACTGGATGTATTCCACGACTGTAAACACGATGGGATCCCAAATTGTGCACAGTATCTGGTAACACAATTGTAAATATAAGCCTGAAGATGACTAAGTTTTGGTCGAAACATGTAGCCTGATATTACCTTAAATAATAAAGTGATTGTGCTAACGTTCATTATATAGCATTGTATTACATCACAAGCACATCGTGATGCTTCCATTCAAAAAAAAAGCCATAAGGTGGTTTGTAATTTCTTCTGAGACATTCTGGTCGCCATTCACCAATTAACCAAGATACGTATAGCTGTCAACGCTTCCAAAGCTCTTCCACCTTCATTGGCGCGGGGTTTGCTGCAATTCTAGGTGTTAGCTGCTACCAAGTGTTTGGTTTTGCCTTCGTTGATGACTATCCCACTTCTTTACTTGTCTCTTCAAGTAACTGAAAATCTTCTTTCATTGATGCTAAAGTTCTGCCAATGATAACTATGTCATCAGCATAGACCATAAGTTGGACCGACTTGTAGAATGTGGTGCCTCTTGATTGTATGCCTGATTTTCTAATTACATGTTCTAATGTTATATTAAAAAGAAGACGTGCCAGTGCGTCTCCTTGTGGGACACCCTTGTGTATTATTAACCCTTTAACGCCTAACGGCCCCTATAGTGGTCGTACCGCACCGCTAACCTCTAAACGTTGCATTTTATATATTTATTCAACAAATATAGGCACTGAATATTTTAAACATGGTATATACTCTCCATTTTTTCTCTTCAAAATGCAGTTTGTTTCATAATTCTAACGTATTTGGTTCCTGTTTTATTCACATTTTATATACAGTGTGTGCTAAAATTTAAAAAAATAATTCTGGCACCGAAAGGTTAATCTGTCTCTGCGTATTAGACATTATCATTCTCACTAACCGTATTAATTTCTGTGGAATATTTAATTCATTCATGGCTACGTACATTTGCTCCCTTTCAATGCTGTCATATGCACTTTTGAAATCAACAAAAAGTAGGTGGATGGAAATTCTAAATTCTTTCGTCTATTCCAAAATTTGTCGCAATCCAAAATCTGATTTATCATCACAATCCAAAAATCTGATTTATTGTTGACTTTCCTGGGTGAAACCCCGCCTGTTATGTCCAAGCTTGCTTTCTACATGAGGAAGGAGTCTTGGTGTACAAGATGTTAGAAAATACCTTCTTTGTTACATTTAACAGAATGATTTCTTTACAATTAACACATTCCAGCTGGTCACCTTTCTTATGCAGTGGACATATAATTCCTTGAAGCCACTCTTACGGGATTTCTTCATTGATCCACATTGAAGAAAATATATGCTTTAGTCTATCACTGCTGAACTTTAGTAGTTCAGCTGGAATATTGTCTGTCCCATGAGCTTTATTATTTTTTAATTTCTGCTGTTTCAGTTTCGTCGTTAGTGGGGGCGTCTATTGTGTCCTCTGTCTTTGCTTTCAATGTTTGATTAATACTTGTGGTAGTAAAAGTAACACATTCATTATCCTTCCATTTAATAATTTGTCGAAGTGTCTTACCCATCTGTCGAGTATCTCCTTTTCATTACTTATTAATGATCCATCCTCATTCCTTCATATATGGACTCTTGGCTTAAATTACTTTCTCGCCATGCTAATTTCCTTGTAAAATTTTCTGCAATTTTGTTGTTTCCTCAGCAATTCCATATTTTCTAATTCCACATTCATCCTTTTTTTTTCTTTCTTTCTTTTATGAATTGTTTTTTTATTTTCTTCTCTTTTCTTTGTACTCTTCTATTAAGCTTCTGGTACCATATCCTTGTTGCATCTTCCTGTATGCTTTCTATCTTCTGTGGCAGCCTGACATTCATCATCAGACCACATTCCTTCATTTGCTGTTTCCATGATGCCCAGCACCCCACCAACTACAGAAATAATGATTGTTTTACATCTCTCCCACAATTCTTCTCCATTGTCCTGTTCAGTAAGGGTAACATGATTTAACTTTTCTTCTGTTTGTTGCCTGTATTGTTCCGCCACTTCAGTAGATGTCAGTTTTGATACATTGTATTTATTGGTTCTAATGCCAATTACTTGCTTAACATTTGATATTCGAGCTCTTAGACAGGCAATAAACAAATAATGGTCTGAATCAATATTGGTATCTCGATATGACCTGACATCTGTTAAGTTAGATTTGTCTTCTGTCAATTAAAAGATGATCTATCTGATTGAATGTTACACCATCAGGTGACCTCCATGTACGCTGGATATCTTTATGTGGGTAGAATGTTGATCCTACGATCATACTCCGTGATAGTGCAAACTGCATTAGTCGGGATCCATTGTCGTTCGTGAGGCTGTGAAGATTGTAATTGCCAATTGTAGGAAAATTAACAGATTCCTTGCCCACCTGGGCATTAAAGTCACCAAGAACCATTTTTATATTATTTCTTGGGCTTGTGTCGTAGGCCCTTTTTAGGGCATCAGAAAACCCGTCTCTTCTTCATCAGATATCTCTGTAGGTGCATAGCCATTAACGAAACTAATTAAAAATTTTCCCCTAATTCTCAGAGTGCAAATTCTAGGGGTAATAGGTTTAAAACCTGTAATTAAATGTTTGATTCTTTTAGAAACTAGAAACTCAGTACTCAGTATATGATCTTTGTTGTCACAGCTATAGAACGGGGTAAAAGGTAAGGTAAACTGCACCCTAGTACAGGCACTGAGGCTCTGTACAGGCTGTACAGCCCATAGGGGGAGTAGAGGTATAGCTCTACTCTTTACTTCTTACACTAGAATGGGGTGAGGGGTCAGCGTCACGCTACAGCCGCTCTTTGCCCCCAGGAAAGACCCGGTACCCATTTTACAGGAGGCTGGGTGGGCCCCAGGGCTGGTCTGGACAGGTGCAGAAAATCTCGCTCCCACCGGGATTCGATCCCTGGACCGTCCAGCCCATAGTCACTATACTGACTACACTACATTAGATCCCCAGACCGTCCAGCCCATACCAAGTTGCTATACCAACTGAGCTATCATGATAGAACGGGGTGCAGTCTCATTTTTCCTGAACTCCACTGCCAGTCCAGCCTATCGTTTGGAGAGCTACTATATCTTCTTTATAAGAACTAAGCTAATTTATAAGCATCTTTAACGCTCCTCTATACAATGAACAAACGTTCCACATACCAATGTTTAATTCTAATTTGTTCTGTGTCCTTAGCCGCAGAACTTTGTGTATTGTTCCATGTCATTGCCGAGGTATCCATCCAGCTTCATTTCCTTGAGGTTTTGTAACAATATTTTGTTTTACGGAGTGGGGTTGTTAGCCTCACACCCAACTTCCAACCTGGAGGGCCAGGGTATCCCTTTTTGTCTGGGTCATCACCCTTGACCTGTATGGCATGGGAGGCCCTACCAGTAGCATATAAGCTACCACCAGCATAGCTCTCAGGATCATGTGACCACACAAGCCCCATCACTACACCAAAGTTGGGATACCTTCGGGGGGATATTTTGGAAGATAATTTTAATATATTTGAATAAATAATGTATTGTGAAGTTGATCTAAACCCAGTAGCCTACTGTCGTTTGTTGTGTTGTACCCTTTTAATCATGACAGTGCTGCGAAACATGTAGGAGTAAATTGTACCAATATGCATGGTGTAATTCAGGACTGGCCAACATTTGGCACTTGAAGTTATTTGCTGACCTTGGTCACCTGAATAAAGGTAAAGTGATCCCATTGCAGGCCTGATGTGGCCCAGAGGGTGGGTAGAGTTATAGTTCTACTCTTACATGACCGCAGCACTAGAAGGGGGTGAGTGGTCAGCAGAATGCCCTGGCTGCAATTTACCCCTGGGAAAGACCTGATACCCATTTTACAGGAGGCTGGGTGGGCCCCAGGGCCAGTGTGGACAGGCGGAAAATCTTGTCCCCACCAGGATTCGATCCCGGACCGTCCAGCCCGTAGTCACTCGCTATACTGGCTGAGCTACCAGGCCCTGGTCACCTGAATAATTTCATCAATACTTTTAACAAACACAATATAATAAGTGTACAAAACATAATATGACAACTTTATTGCAAGAGGAAATGTTTACAAACTACAACTTATCACTTGTAAGGGAGCACACAGTAAACCAATATTTTTTTTTTGTTTTACCAAGTTTAGTATGCCTACTGCCTTTTCATTCCACCATATTTTAAGCATAACATAATGTTTGTAAATAGCAGCATTCTAGTGAATCTGGTGCCCCCCTTTCGATATGTCTACGCAAGTGTGGCCCAGAGGTGAGTTGTTAATTATGTGGCCCTCTGTGGGTTGAAGTTGGGCAACCCTTCTGTAATGGATGTTAAAAAGGAAATAGGAATGTACATGGGCACCATGTCATCTAAGTCTGATACCAGGTGTAGGGAAAATCTTACAAATATTCCTTCTGTTATTGATGGTAAAAAATAAATTAGAATATTATGACAATCGTACTGTAAGAAATTAGGATGTAGGATTATAGCAGTTGGGAAAATTGTACAAATATTCTTGCTGTAATTTATGGTAAAAATGAAATTAGAATGTACAGGAGACTGTGGAAGTCCCCGATACCAGTTTCCCTGCATATACAGAGCCAAGTTTTTGAGTTACTTGCACGTAAATTTTCCCTGAACTTCTGGAGGTCACATCCACAGAGCACAAATCTAACAGCAGGTGGTGGCTCGCATCTGTTTCTCCACATGTATGGAGCAAAATTATTGGGAGACTACATAAAAATTTGCGGAGTTCCTAGGAATCATATCCACAAATCAACAGGTTTTGCAATGGAATACAATTTTAATCTTGCATTCACCAATTTTCCCCACTCCCCTGTTTATGATCCAAGCTCTACTGCATGGTGTCTTTAATAGCCAAAAAGGCATACCTCCAAGAAGCAAGTAAAGGCTGTTACATTGATTATCATCATTGCCATGGTCCGGAAAGGATGACTATGATGCCTGTGTTAATGCCATGAAAAGAGAGGAGTTTAGGGCTTCTGGTCACACATGTGTGATACTCAGTATATCTTCTCCAATTCATAGAGATGTGGGTATGCCACTCTGTATCATTGCACCATCACCGAACAGTAAAATAAATTTCATCTGGCTTGAATGTCTATGTTTTACTGAGCCACTCCCAGCCAGCCAACTCTGAATGCAGCGAAGTATTAAGTGATTGCTTCACTATTCACTGCCACTGAAAGGACCACAGAGCACAAACAGTATTTGTCACATCCCTTTGTGTCAAGGGATGTGACAAATACTGTTATGAAGACTCCTGATGAATTAGAGTGCTTGTATATGTCCTGGTGGAGGAAAATTGTGCCTCTGCAAGTTTCGGCAAATTTATGAATACTGACAAAACTTCCTGACATTTAGCTCACACCATACCTGTGAACTACTTTATGAGGTCAAATGTGTCTTACCTTTTTGGCTGATAAGTTCTGATCTCTGTATCATACAGAGAAGGAAATCACAGTTGATGAAAGATGTGTTGCTTCAAAGGTAGATTTGTCTTGTCTAACGAGCCTCGCAAGTATGGCATAAAGATTTAAATTTTCTATAGGTTTGGGGGGGTGGGGCATATGTTTTTCAGTAAGGGACACAACTCGCATGTGGGATAACTAGTATAATAGCAGTGATGTTTGTAGGAATATTTTACGGTGAGATAACGTACCGTACGTTTCTTTGGGACAGAAGTGCCTTTAGAATTTAAGAAGAAAAGTGGATAAGCACAAGACGAAGGCACCTTATCAGTACAAAAAAGATCATATTCTTGTAAGGACGCAATCTCACGAAAGTGATTTCCACATATTTTCAGCCTTTGGAGTCTAGAAGAAACAAGAAACCATAAAACATTCCTCTCATGGTGTCCACAGGGATTTCACTTCACCTGTTATTCGTAACTTAACGATATAGTACGTCACCTGAGCTGGCCATTTATAGTTGTTCTTAAGAATATACATTAACGACATTAAATTCTACATAAAATCAAAACACGCTAACACTACAGCTAACAAGTGGTCTGTGAAGACAGTGTTCGTGACTCATACAGATTACATGTACTTTAGATCATTCTCTAATCAGCTGTCTGTCAATCATGTTCATTCCAGTCGAATTTACTATAATCGCTACTCATTTGCATTACACATGCTGCATCATCGCTGCGTCAACTAGAAAAACAGAAGCGAACGATTATCTGTGGCCAAATCTCCTAGCCGTCATGGATAAAAGATTTGTTGAATTCCATCTTCGACCCGCAGACGTGCCACGGTGCAACTCTAATCAACATAAGTTATATGTTAATGGCGGGATGCCGTCTAACCTAAAATAATTCTACGTATTCATGGAATACTTACAGTTATTTTAATATCGCAATGTTAAGGTATGAATGAAAGCGAGTAGCAGTTGACTTTATGCTTGACGACTGTAAAATGTGAGAAACTTATGTGGTAACACAACACTGATGAATGACTGATGTGGTAACAGTCAGAACAACCGGAAATAGATAAGCGGCATGTGTTGTGATCTTTCGGTGTTCGCGGTTGTAGTTTTTGGGTGCATATGATATATCTGGATTGGAATAATTCCTGGTACACGAGGTTTCGAAGGAAATACACATAAATGGGTCAGTGTTCAGAGAATAGTAACAGATTTTATGAACGTGTGTTTATTGTCATGACATCGTTGTGTGTGATGGTTATGTACTATTATAGTGTAGCGGAGTGCGTTTATGGCATTAAGTTTGTTAGTATGTAGGCTCGTAAAGTACATTATTAGTTGTACGTTTTATTATTGTGCTTCTGACGCTTGGTTATGCTGAAACGATGCCACACTGATGTATAATGTAATGGAGATTATTTGTGCTGTAGCACACGACTGTTTTACAACACTGCGTTATCTAATGCTTCGAAATAATGTTATTGATACCTAAAACAGTATTTATATGTGAGCATGTAAGCGTAATCATAATAGGCCTTCGTTCTGTGTTACATGCTTGCCACTTATTATACAATTTCGCCATTTTCATACATGGGTCGCAAAAGCCAACAAATTGGCCAACACAGATAAAACAAAGGCATCGAGTTGTGCATATGTGTGTGTGTTCGGGTGCGTGTAAGCGAAGGTTAGGCTTTTCTTTGCGGAGACGAAGGTTAGGATTTGGGTTTATGCGTGCAGGCCAAGGATGGCGTTTGGATTTGTAAACCAAGGTTAGACTGTGTGTATGTCTAAATCAAGGTTAGACCATGAGTTTGTGTGTTTATGAAGCTGGATTACACTTTGGACTTGGGGCAAACTAACAAATGTGTCACAAAACCAAGGTTCTTTTGTCAGTTTGTTCTGGCAGTCACGTTAGCTAATCTTAAAACTCTCCCAAACTCTGTGTTCTGTTCGACCAGATGTGAATAGCATGGTACAAATCCAAGTGTTTGTTGTTGTTGGTGTTGTAGTATTGGCTTGTTTACATGTAAATATTTCTTGTTGCATATAATACAGCAGATCTTCAGAGTGTCTGCAAGTGAAGAACTGAAAACGGTTATGCGTTAGATTCTGTAGATTTTAACAAAGGTGTACAACTTCTTAGTGTTCAAATGAAAGGTTTAATTATAGAGAAGAATGACTCTGTTACCTTTAAATGTATTCGCATTGTGTTTTGTACTTACAGTAGACTGTGAGACTGGAATACGATGCCTGCATCCGGTGGTGATCCTGTGACCGCAGCTCTGTGCTTGTCTTTGACAGCCAGCCAAGGTTCTGAAGAGGATAGCATAGATAAACGTCTTGCAGCATCAGTTCCACGGGTGTTATTGACTCGTATTGAGTTTGAGCTATTTGAAAATCGCTCAGCGAATCTTCGTAGTGATCTCAAAAGTAAATATATTGTGCTGAACGGCATAGACACAGCTAAGAATGGAGGAGACGCAGCTGTTTCATCAACAACTTCAGGTATGCTAGATGGGTATTAACGCTTGTGTGGAATGTAAATTTTATGTATAGTCTTTGCTTTCTGTATATGTTAGAGCTGCTGTCAATTTCAGTTGAGCGGTAATGCTTGTTTTTTAACCTTTAACAGGCAAACTAAAATACTGCCTCAGTAAATATCCTTCCTTCCCACCTTCCTTCGTTCCTTCCTCCCTTCCTTCCTCCCTCCCTCCCTTCTTCCTCCCTTCCTTCCTTCTTCCTTCCTCCCTCCCTTCCTTCCTTCCTTCTTCCTCCCTTCCTTCCCTCCTCCCTCCCTTCCTCCCTTCCTTCCTTCTTCCTCCCTTCCTTCCTTTTTCCTCCCTCCCATCCTTCCTTCCTTCCTCCCTCCCTTCCTCCCTTCCTTCCTTATTCCTCCCTTCCTTCCTTCTTCCTTCCTCCCGTCCTTCCTTCCTTCCTTCTTCCTTCCTCCCTCCCTTCCTCCCTTCCTTCATTCTTCCTCCCTTCCTTCCTTCTTCCTCCCTCCCTTCCTTCCTTTCTTCCTGCCTTCCTCCTCCCTCCTCCCTCCCTCCCTTCTTTCCTTCCCTCTTCCCTCCCTTCTTCCCTTCCTTCCTTTTTCCTCCCTCCCATGTTTCCTTCCTTCCTCCCTTCCTTCCTGACTGGGATGGCCCTCTCTTGTGTTCTTCCAATCACTGTCTAGCAGCTACGCGCAAATTTATAAATTTTAAATGTTAATTTAATTGTGTTGTGACAGTATTATAACTTTTATTCATAATAAAACAGAGTTCGAATATTCGAAATTTCCTATTTACCCTTCAAGGCCCAGTGGTTATTATATGTGCCACCAGGTTTGACATTCACAAATTCCACGTTCTGCCGAAACAGTGTATTCATAATATGGAACTCAGAACAAGCAGCTGTTATTTCCCTATACGGATTTAAATACTTTGTTGTTATAACCGGAAAGGAGTTATTTACTGCGCGGTAACAAGCATAAACGACAGCGAAGTGTTTAAAAAGACATTCCTGTGTATAGCAAAGCGGTAAGTTGATAAAACCCTGACAAAATTTCCTTTGTCCTAACCCAAATTCTTGGCAGACAGATCTAACTTTTTTCTGTTCGCTTGCGCTGACCATGGAGGCCACGAGAGATGCGACACCCGATGGCGTGTCGTTAACAGAACATCCTCCGGGATATTACTTTCCTTCTGCTTTTGAAGAGAATCGAATCAAGTTGGTGCGTGACCGGAATGATAAAATAGCAAAGCGCTCCCGAGGGGAAAAGCTCAAATGCCGCTTCTGCAGACACGATGTCATTTGGACACGTCGCGGAGAGGTAGAGGTGTGCCGTGCGTGTTGTCAGCTTATCTGTCTGTGTTGTTAGTACGATCATTAATATTGGAATTGTTACGTTCAGCCATCATCATCATCATCATCATTTGTCAGTCGTTAACACGTCTGTTAATTTTAGTTGTACATAAAACTGACACACTATAACGAATATGGCTTAAATATAGAAGTAAACCGTCAGTTACAAGAACATTTTTTATTTTTCAGACAGTTAGTGTACTCTACGACACGTTTCGGCAGACTTCGCCACGTTCATGTGACACACTCTGAAAGAAATACTTTGAAGGAAATTATCAGCTTAAAGTGCGATAAGGCGAAGAAAATCTAATTTTTTACATACATTATAAGTAAAAATATAACGTAGTGTTATATACAAGGCTTATTCAGAAGTTAAGTAACGTTTCGCTGTAAAAAATCGAGTAAGGTTACATATAAAACTTTATTGTTACCAGATTCTACATTCTTCAAATTATTTTTACACATATTCGCCGCCATTATTGAGGAACTTATCGTAGCGGGGCACAAGTTTTTGTATACCCTCCTAATAGAACGTGGCCGCCGATAACCCAAATGACTACTGACAATGTCATAGGATACAGTACTTGAAATCTGAGGAAAGTGCAGGGACAGATCAGAAACTGTGAAACGTCTGTCTTCGCGCACTCTTTCGTTGACCTTACGCAACAAATCATCATTCAACAAAGATGGACACAAACTTCGCGCCTCATCGTGCACATTCTCTCGTCCTTCGTTGAACATCCGAATCCATTTCCTAACCATGTCATCACTCATCGCATTGTCACCATACACTTGACAGATCTGGTGATGAATCTCAATTGTTAGCACATGCCTAGCGTTCAAAAAACGAATTAAAGACCGTATTTCACAGTTGGCGGCCCCTTCAATTGTCTTAAACATGTTTAACGCAAAGAACAAACATAAACATAACACGAATTTCACGAAATGATGTCTGTGCCTTCTCAATTGATAGAGGAAGTCACTGCACATGCGCAAATTGCCAGTCTCGAGGATGCGCGAGAGATATGCGCAGACGGTACTTACTTTCCGAGTAACCTACGTAAATAAAGATAAATCTTGAAGTAAAAGTAAAGCAATCCCATTACAGCCCTGGACAGGTCCTGAGTGTTCTAGGAGTCTGAGACTACCAGATTTCAAGATAAGCGGCACATGATGTTGGTAAGGATGTCAGCAATACGCACCGGCCGCCTTTACACCCCAGGAAATATTCCTGGTGCTCATTTCTGTTCCGCGGTAGCACAGTGGTTAAGGTGCTGTGCTACAAATCGGAAGATCGCTGGTCCGATTCCAGATGGTGTCATTGGAATTTTTCATTGATATAATCCTTCCGATCGCACTTTGGCCCTGGGGTCAACTCAGCCTCTAACAGAAATGAGTACCAGGAGTACTTCCTGGGGTTAAAGGCGGCCGGTGTGTAAGGCTGACAACCTTACCACCATCTGGGCCACTGTAACGTAATATGGGAACCTTAACTTCCTGGAACTCTCTGGGCACCTCGGGCCTGTAATGGGACTGATTTACCTTTAGCTTTTACTCATTTTCCTTAGAAGCTGAGTCAACCCCACGACCATAGTGCGGCCAGAAGGATTGTGTCAATGAAAAAATCCAGTGACACCATGGGGAATCGGACCCGCGACCTTCCGGCTTGAAGCGTGGTTCCTCAACCAACTGCGCCACCGTGTGCCTCAAATCTTGAAGTAGGAGGTACAAAAATATACACATTAAGACACACAGAACTATAATTTTGCCTGTTGTTTTGTATGGGTTTGAAACTTGGTCGCTCCCATTGAGGGAGGAACGTAGGCTGAGGGTGTGTGAGAAAAGGTTGTTGAGGAGTATTTGTAAATAAGAGGGACGAGGTAACAGGGGAGTGGAGAAAACTACATAATGAGTTGTTTAATGATCTGTGCTGCTCAAATCGAGAAAAATTAGATGGGCGAGGTATGTAGCACTTATGGGGGAGCAGAGGTGCGAACAGGGTTTTGGTGGGGAAACCTGAAGGAAAGAAACCATTTGGAAGACTCATGCGCAGATGGGAGGATAATATTAAGATGGATCTTCAGGAAGTGGGCTGTGCAGGTATGGACTGGATTGAGCTGGCTTAGGATAGGGACGGGTGGCAAGCACTTGTGAATGCGGCAGTGAATCTTCGGGTTGCATAAAATGCGGGGAATTTCTTGACTAGCTGAAAACCGGTTAGCTTCTCGGAAAGGACTCTGCTGCATGGAGTGAGTTAGTAATTAAGTAAGAAAGTAAGAAAGTAAGTAAGTAAGTAAGTAAGTAAGTAAGTAGGAAGTATTGCAGCTTTTTGGAATTCTATCTTCGTCAGTTTAAGGTTACATCATACACATATACATATATACATATACATATATATAATGTATCATAGTGTATAATATTACTTTCTGAAGACTTGTAGGGTAGATGCGTGGGCTTAGTATTTTCTTATTTTGATTGTACTCTGGATGAAGGAATTATTATTGCAAAACATCTTTAAACTTACGAAATACGTAGGTTGTAATCTTCTTATACAGTGAACCAGGAAATCGAAAATAAAATATAGAAAGTATATGTTTGGAGATGTAAAAACGAAGCCTTATTTATGATATTTATCGATGCTTATCTATCACATACTAATGAAGCCAGTCTTTCATCTGGAACCCAAGTATCGGGTTACCATGTTAACTAGAGAGGAATGGACCAGAGGACCCGGGGCTTCTCCTATGGTTAAGGAGCTCGTCTGGTATACGGATGGGTCCAGGACTGCGGAGGGGACCGGGGCGGGGGTCTATGGGCAATCTGTCAACAGAAGGCTCAGCATCCCTCTACGTAAACATGCCACAGTTTTTCAGGCTGCGGTATACGCAATATTAGCCTGCATTGAAGAAATTGCAACCCAGGGTCATCCAGAGAATTACGAGAATCGGCTGATAAGTAATGCACACAATGAAATATCTAGAAAAAGACGCCATGTATTTAAACAAACGAAAGTAGGAAGTAAAATACAATATTTTAGCTACAAATTGACATACTTATTTTTCGACATAGTTGCCTTATCTTTCAATACATTTTTCCCAACGTAAAATAAGTTTACGCATGCCGTCAATGAAGAATTCAGGAGTTCTTTGTTTGATCTACGACGTCACAGCTTGCTTCACTTCATCATCTGAGGTGAAATGAGTCCCCTTGAGATCCCTCTTGAGGTGAGGAAAGAAATGGAAATCGCTTGGCGCCAAGTC
>Ga0123357_10003937_pt1 | contig 17248 bp, 10 predicted proteins | sample TergutEmb28metaG_FD_89873 | JGI IMG/M metagenome (GOLD analysis project Ga0123357, IMG submission 89873) | Embiratermes neotenicus P4 segment gut microbial communities from Petit-Saut dam, French Guiana - Emb289 P4 | ecosystem: Host-associated > Arthropoda: Insects > Digestive system > Gut ... | reverse complement strand
TTGGTCCATCTCCTATCGCTAGGCTTTCGAAGAATTGATTTCCCGCCTAGACAAGTGCATCAACAGAGAAGGTGACTACGTGAAAAAATCGTGAATGAAGTAAGTAACAATTATAGAAAGAGGCATCTTATTATGTGAAGTACTTTGGTGGCAAAAAAATAGGGAACCTTACTTTCTGAAAACCCCTAGTAGATAGTCTGTTTGTTGATGAATATAAAGTATGAGGCTTATTCAGAAAGTAACTACTGTTTCACTGTAAAAAAATTGAGTTAGGTTTCTTATAAAATTTTATTGTTATCAAATTCTACATTCTTCAAACTATTTTCCCACATATTTGCCGCCATTATTGAGGCACTTATCTTAGCGGGGCACAAGTTTTTGTATACCCTCCTCATAGAATGCGGCCGCCTGTGACCCAAATGACTACTGACAGTGTCATAGAGTAGAGTCCTTGAAATCTGAGGAAAGTGCAGGGACAAATCAGAAATTGTGAAACATCTGTCGTCATGTACTCTTTCATTGACCTTATGCACCAAATCATCATTCACCAAAGATGGACGCCCACTTCGCGCCTCATTGTGCACGGTCTCTCATCCTTCATTGAACATCCAAACCCATTTCCTAACCATACCATCACTCATAGCATTGTCACCATACACTTGACAGATCTGGTGATGAATCTCACTTGGTAGCACATTCCTAGCATTCAAAAAACGAATTACAGACCATACTTCACAGTTGGCAGCCCCTTCAACTGCCTTAAACATGTTAATGCACAGGAACAAACATAAACATAACACAAATTTCACGAAATGGCATCTGTGGCTTCTCAGTTGGTAGCAGAAGTCACTACACTTGCGCAAAATGACAGTCTCGAGGATGCGCAAGAGATATGCGTAGACGGTATTTACTTTCCGAATAACCTACGTAATTCGTCTTAGTACTTGGTGTACACACTATTGAAGTTGTACAAAATGCAATGTAGCATTTATTTCTTATTTAAGGTTTTATAGCTTAAATATTATTAAAAGCTTGAGTTTATTTGTGTTTAAGAATTTCTGTGTTTATACACTTGTAGCTGAAGATTACTATGATTTGTATACTATGTATGTGTTTATGGTAATTGCTGCCAGTGATCATTTAACATGGTGTTAATTAACACTGTGGCATTTTAATGTCACTGGAAAGTTGGGGCTATTTTATTATATTAAGGTTTTGCACAGTTGAAATATCATCAAGGAACCATATTCAGTCATGTAATGTTTTGTCACCGTGCATTTCTTGTTGATATTTCTCCATGTGGTGACTATTCTACCTACACAGTAGTAGAAACCTACCATGTTTGTTTTCATTATTGGTTTTATACAGAGCAGTAGATTTATCGTGTCCCCAAGCATAGGAAAGTACAAGCCCATTGTGTGAGGGGGCCTGTTTGGTGACACTGTGGCTGTGCTTTTGCTGCTGATAACTGAGGAGCTAAAATGGGCACTGACTTGTTAGGCATCTTTTATTACAAGTGGACCTCACTTGGATGGTGTTAACTTGTTTGTGAAATGTACTCATGTGAACAAACTTTGTTCATTTCCAATACTTTTGCCATGTATATATCATTGAAATATGTCACTGAAAGTTCTTTAAATATAGCCTTTGTCAACAGTGCCATGTAAAAGAGCACTATACAAAAGATGGAAAAATTTTGAATGGCAGGTTCAATGCTGGACAAGAATAAAATATGAAAACTTGTGTTTTTCTTGGACGAAGCATGGTTTACATTAAGCACAAACATACACAGCCAAAGTAATAAATATTTATTTTATAAAAATTCCAGTAAAGTTCATGAAGTTCCTTTATATGACCGTAAAGTTAGAATCTGAGTGTGCTGTGCACTGAGCATGCACAAAATCACAGGGCCTTTATTTTTCAAAGAAACAAATTCCAACCGATACATTCAATTAATTCTGGCACCCTTATTCAGGGAATTAAAAGGAAGAAGAGAAAATGTAGGCCAATCCACTTACTTTGCAAGAATTGAAGGACAGTAGTTGAAAAGAAACTGTTAATGTTTCAAGACAAGAGCTCCATCATGTGTCGAGAAATATTTTCACAAGCAGTGAGGCCTGCTTTGAAGCTGGAGGTCAGCACTTTGAGACTCCTGTATGAAAGAAGGTAAGTTGAATGGCAGGGGAAGAATGGACTCTAGAACTCCTGGCAGATGAAGGCTTTGTATGTGATAATGATTTGTGCCAGCTGCTGTGCTCAGGGACATGATAAAAATACTCACTGTATGTGTGAGTGTGTGTGTGTGTGTATATATATATATATATATATATATATAAAACGTGAGGAACTATCTGCATGAAGGTTCTATTGTTGAATTTAAAAAAAATGTTTAAAATGACCCCACCCAACCACAATATATGTCCTCGTATGGGTATTATAATGCCTTGATCTCCAGGCAGTAGATCACTTGTAATGGTCCTCAAAATTAGCCACTCAGATCTCCATACTTCAATGCCCTAGACTTATCTGTGGGGTTACATGAAAGTTGTGATGTATCAGCAAAAAGTGGAAAAACAAGGTACATGTCTTCAATGTATTTGGAATGCAACAGCCCACATAAAGGACAGTCGTGAACATACATGAGGTACGTGTTTTGCACACAGACATGACTGAATGCATTTTGGTATTTTAGTTCATTCGTGTGGCAATGTTTGGTTGTTTGTTGCCTTGTTACTTAATGTCATGTTTTCCAGGGACATAATCCTGTTCACTGATATTTTCCAGTATCAGAGTGGGTACTATATTGTGAAATAGTATTCTGGTTGTATTGTTGATTTTGTATTCTTTCAACTAAAATAAGAACGAAGAAATTAAAATTGTTAGAAAGTGTATCTTATGGTAAGTTTATCTTCATGTATGTCACGCCCCCCCTCCAAGTAGAATGTTCTAATTTTTTAATTTCTTCACTCTTTGCAGACCTGATCTTCTTCTCCTTGATGAACCAACAAATATGTTGGACATAAAGGCTATTATCTGGCTGGAAAACTACCTTCAGAACTGGCCTACCACATTACTGGTTGTTTCTCATGATCGTAATTTCCTTGACACAGTACCAACGGATATTTTGAATCTCCATTCACAACGTATTGATGCCTACAGGTCAGTCTGAATCATGAGTGTTAGAGTTTCTGGTGATGGTAATATAAAACATAATACGCATAGCAGCTCATATACATACATTTATTTTATAGAGGTAACTATGAGAACTTCGAGAAGACCAAGACAGAAAAGCTTCGGAATCAGCAGCGAGAATTTGAAGCACAGCAGCAACATCGAGCACACGTTCAAGAGTTTATTGACAGGTTCCGATATAATGCCAATCGAGCTTCCAGTGTACAGAGCAAAATCAAAATGCTAGAGAAGCTGTGAGTTGCAACTTTACCTATATTTTGAGATTTGTGTGTTAGTTTGGTACCTTTTAATGGCATTATGAATTTGGCTTTTCTCTATCACACTGTCGTAATTTCATTGAATGACTTTGCATTCATTTACAGTGAATGCCTGCCATATGATCCTAGTAAAGCAGTTCACATAACTGTCTGATTTCAGTAGGCTGCATTCCAGTAATGTCTCCCACAAAATTTCAGCTATCATTATTGTAAATAATTTCCTCAGTAGTTTTATTTTTAAATACTTTCAGTGAGTAGGAAAGCAGTGTGCATATTTGTATGGCATTAGTTCTGAAGCTATAATATCTTCATTTCTTGCCATATGTGTCTAAGTGTAAAGTCACTGCATTTATAATTCCCCCTTCACAATTGAAAATATTAAGGGAAAGAATGTTATTATTTGTCCTGATCATACCCTTTCTGATTGTTTTCATGTGGGCTATAGTCAAAGATAAAATGTGCAGCAAGAATTTTGCAAATGGAGGAACAAATCCATGTTGAATTTAACAAATTAAATGTGGACAAGAACTTAATGCTGAATTTTTTAATTCATTGCTTAAAAGATATGAAATGTGCATTGAACATGGTAGACAGTGATGTGTACAGTTACCTTCATCTCACTTTTAAATGTAACGGAATGTCAGAATCTGTCCTGCCATTCCTATTCCCACCAGCCACAGTGTGGTCTTATTTAATTTTATCATCATTATCATCATGGTGTCTAGAATCACTACGTGTGTGTTTTCATTTGTGTATGTGTACCCTGTTTGCTTGTATTCATATTAGTCTTGTTTCGCAGTCCAGAATTAAAAGCCACTGAGAAAGAAGTGGAGGTTGTTCTGAAGTTTCCTGAGGCCGAGGCATTGTCACCACCAATTCTACAAATTAATGATGTGTCATTTGGTTATTCATCTGACAGAATGATCTTCAACAATGTAAATTTGGGTGCTACACTAGAATCTAGGATATGCATTGTAAGTTTGGCTTTTTTTTCCCCCCCCCCAGATTATTGGTACTTATGGATTTACATTCTTATTTTCATTATTTTTAATTGGTAATACAGGATATTTCACACTAATTCTACCACTGATTTTGTTACAGTGCAGTTCCCAAGTAAGTGAGATAACACTATTTGTTGTTGCATTCACTTGCAGTCTTCATTGTGCATTCTTTACAGATTCTTTATAGGTTTCACAAGTTCTGTTCTGTTTAAATTTGGTCACTTTGGATACTTGTTTTCCCAAGACCTTCTGTTAAATTAAGTATTTTGAATTTTTTGACTGTGCCAGAACTGGTGCTACAGGAAATAAAAAACAGTATAATTCATATGTCTCTATTTATACAAAAATTTATGTTCATTGTTCTCAGAAATATATTATGAAGTCAAAACATGCACCTACATGTCACTGCTGTGTTTCTGTGAGACAGTATTACATTGCTGCCCAACATGCAGCCTGTGGGCTGCATGCATCCCTCAAGGAAAGTATTTGCAGCTCTCAGTCACCCGAGTAGTTTCAATAATACATTTTTTACAAACATAATATAATAGGTCTACAGAACATAATATAGCAACTTTAATTAAAAGCAATAAAACAACTGTCACGTTTGTGAATAACGGCATTCAAGTCAATTCATTCCCTCATCTTTTGATTCTTGTACACACAAGTCCGATCCTCAGGTGAGTCCTTACGAGTTGTGTTGCTCTCCAGTGTGTTGAAGTAGGCCAGCCCTGCTGTATTATATGACTGCCACACAGCAGAATTTTTGACATTGTAGACCCTCCACAAACACAAATCGAATCATGCTGTGTTCTGTGACATTCGACTGTTTCTGGTAGGCTTGCCATTTTTCAACTGATTGTACGGCAGTGGCACTTATATTGCTGTTTTGTGGCTGTATGTCAATACGGACTACCGACAATTGCCTGTAATGTGGTGAAATCTGAAGTCAGATGATGATAGTTTATGTGGGACATGCTGGGGGTTGTGTGTGTGTGTGCGCGCGCGTGGGTGCGTGCGTGCGTGCGCGTGTGTGTTTTTTTTTTCAGCTGCATGTCTCAGCCACTTCGCCCACAGGAAGAACCCTGCAGCACTCATTCAGTGGGATAACACTTTTGAACTTTCCACAGTATTATTACTCATACAGTGGCAGTTCTTTGTGACGCAGCTTTTACCTTTCTGAAGTTGATTTTTGGTTTAATTTTATGCATAGAACCTTACTTACCTAAATCACTGATATAGACAAATTTCATTAAGTCAGTTTGCTGAGTAATGTATCAAGGAAAGTCGTTGAATTACCACTTCACATATCAGAATAAGAGAATATACATTTCAGGTTGGTGAGAATGGAACTGGTAAAACAACACTTCTAAAAATTATCATGGGGATTCTGACCCCCACTAAAGGCATTCGTCACGTTCACCGAAACCTTAAATTTGGCTACTTCAGCCAGCATCATGTTGACCAACTTGATATGAAAGTCAGTTCTGTGGAGTTACTGCAGACTAGTTATCCAGGTACAGTATAACATTGTCTTGGAAACTTTAAGAAGTAAATAGTCAGCATCTGTAAATTAGTTGTCATGTTGATTTATTCAAAAACTGTGAGTAAACTTGTTGCATTGTGGCGCATTTTCATGGTTTGCATTTTGCAGTTGTATATGTGGCAGTCCATAGGCAGTACCTTCATAACATTTCGGGTAGCAAGGTTCAGTGAAAAGAAATTTGCATTTTGGTTTTTTCGTACAAGAAACTTATTCAGCAAAAGTATTTCAGCTTAATTCTAGGGTAAGTTAAAAAAGGATCCCAGTAGTTCTCAAACAAAAAGAAGGGAGAAAGAAAAAGGTAATGAGCCTTGCTGTTCATGCAGGATGAAGCATCTGAGCCAGTGTAAGCCTCACAATACAGGTTAAGTTAAAGACAGCATAACATAAGTCTGATTAGAGCAGAGAATGTTACAAAGTCATAGCTGCTAAAGGATGCTTTAAAATAAAGGGATATGGTAGCAACACAATATTGCATTACTTAGCTTGCTTTATTATGGTTGCACCATCATACAAATGTGATTAACAACTGATAGAAGTTACAGTGGTAGTGCATGAGAAACCACTCATTATACAAAGTTGTCAACACAGACTGTATTCATTACATCAGACCTCTGTTGTATGCAGGTGAACCATGCTAAAATAAGAATACCAGCCTTATCCATTGTAGTACTGGTATATGCATGACATATTGTTTTATGATTCACTTGTCCTAACTGTTATAATTGTTAATATTCTTACGTGAAATAGGTAAACCACTTGAGGAGTATCGTCGCCAGTTGGGAAGTTTTGGTATCACAGGAGACATGGCTTTGCAGACAGTAGCCAGCTTATCGGGAGGCCAGAAGTCCCGTGTGGCCTTTGCAAGGATGTGTATGGGCAATCCCAACTTTCTTGTGCTTGATGAACCCACAAACCATCTTGACATTGAAACTATTGAAGCACTTGGAAAGGCCATAAACAAGTACACAGTGAGTTTATTTAATAGCTTCACTTGATTTTAATGATACCAAGATTAAGTTCACAAAACCAATATATATTTTAACGAAAGGCCTGTGGAAGTAGGACTGCACTGTCTTCATCAAACAACTGACTGTATATTTATATTGTATGGTTACATGTTTCAGCGGAACTGCCATCATCAGACCGTGTGACTCCTAGCAATACATAACAGGGACCTGGAAGCATATTTCGAATATAAACTAAATATTTGAACATCATGTTGTGCTGTTACATATCCCTGTGTCTTTCAGTCCAATACAACAGTATCCCTTGTATACCTGTGTCACTCTGTGTTTAAGCGAGAGACCAAGTTTCACACCCTAAAAAAAACAACAAAATTATTTTTTTAAAAATTGTTTAAATTTTTACATAGCAGATGGGAGAATAAAAGATTGTGAAATGAATGGCAGCAAGCATTCCTCTGAAATTAACTTTCTTTTAATTTTCAACGCAGTTTTGGTTTTCCATTGTCATCTGCAACTGTTTGAACTTGTCACACGTTTGCAGGATTTATCGTCTGTCTTTATATTATGATGTTCTGTAGTCTTCAGAGAAGACACAAATATGCACTTAATCTGTACTGCTGTTTCACATAAACTCTGTTACTTGTGTGTAATAGAGCTACTGTGTTGTGATATTTCTGTTTTCACCCAGTCACTTGTAATCCCTCCTGTTTTTCCTGGACCTTCTAATAGTGTATTCTAAAACAGAGTTGTAAAGCGATGGTAATAAAGCATATCCCTGTTTGAGATGAACCTAATCTTCATCTGTCATAGGCAAATATTTACATATAGTGATTTAACCATGGGTTTTGTTAAAGCGGATTGTAAGTAGCCTAATCTATTTCATGACCATACTGAATTCATTGAGAATACTGCACAGTGATACATGATCTACATATGTGATAGTGTATGTAACTGTGGCATAAATTTCTTCTTTGTCAGTTGCAAAAATAATTTCCTCACAAAAGGGTGGGTTACTTAATATTTTCAAGCATTACATACATACATTTGTTTTTAACATCTGTAAAGGATGTGATACAAACAAGCCATAAACTTTGAGCGTCTCAGTTTTGTGTCATGGGGGCTTTACTGAATGTTTATAAACTTGTTGGCATTCTACCATTTGTAGTTTATTAAAAGTACAGTTTTCCTTTCTGTTTCAGGGAGGGGTGATTCTAGTGTCACATGACGAGCGACTGATTCGTATGGTATGTAAAGAACTATGGGTTTGTGGAAATGATTGTGTCAGGAGCATTGAAGGCGGTTTTGATGAATACAGACGATTAGTGGAACGGGATTTGGAGGCCCAGACCAAATAGCAACACTCAACATTACCAACACTGCCGCCCATTCCTTGTTATGTGTGTGAAAGAGTTAAGACACACTGTGTTTAACATTCTAAAGATTCTGTGAATGCCAATTTGAATCAGATCTTATATTTATTATTGGAGGCTGTTATGTAATTCTGTGAAGTGTGATTAATAGAAAGTTATATACATATTTATAAAACTACATGAAGCAGAATTCTTCATGAGATGTGGTAGTTGCTCAGCTGTGCCTTTTGTGTAACATGCTCATTCATTCCAGTGTTTACAAGAGCTTGCCACTGAACCCAATCCCAAGTCATTTGAATCCAGTTCACACTCTCATATCCTGTTTCTTTATGATCCTTTGTAATGTTATTCACCTATCTGTGATTAAGTCTCCTCCCTTCATTTAAAAGTAAATGGCAGGTGATGCTGCTCTCCAGCATTGTGCATACATTACTGACACCTTCATAAAATGTTTACATTTACACATTTATGTTATTGCAAAATGGAGAAAACTTCCCTGGAGATAATTTTTCTGTTCCTCAGTTGCATTGGGGTCCAAGTTTTTGTTTTAGGGCTACTCATGAATAAACTGAAATGACAGTAGAATAAGGGTTTGAGGTCAGGAGAGAATACATGCTAGGAATTTAACCCTTTGGCGCCTAATGACGACTATAGTGGTTGTACTGCACCGCTAACCTCTAAACGTTGCATTTTATATATTTATTCAACAAATATAAGTACTGAATATTTTAAACATGGTATGTACTCTCCGTTTTTTCCTCTTCAAAATGCAGTTTGTTTCATAACTCTAACATATTTGGTTCCTGTATTATTCACATTTATTATACAGAATGTGCTAAAATAAAAAAAAAATAATTCCGGCGCCAAAAGGTTAATCATAGAATTGTGTGACTTAAATTTTCAAGGCCATGTGTAGTAGAAATTTCAGAATGTAAGATTTCGTAACTCGTGGATAACAGTGTAGCTTGTTAAGACTGCATTTTTCCCTCTTCAGACCCCTTTCACACTTCCTGTGTACATACAGGTTTGTAACAGAAAAGACTGCCCACATTTGGAATGGATCAGATTTATATGCTCTTAAATTTCTGAGGTGTATAGGAGATTTTAACCCTTAACCCGCTAATGTGGAGAATATGGTGAGCTAATAATGCCAGCAAATGGCAGATGGGATTTAATTCAGCGTTTAAAGGGTTAATCCTTTTTTGAAAAAAATTTACTCCGATGCAAGTCAGTTATGACCCAGCACAATCATGGTTCAATGTTCATAAACTTGATGGTGTCTTTGGGCACTTAAAAAAATTACATCTTTCTGAATAATTTATGTTACCACATATTGTGTGCTGTGGCACCATGGGACCATGCCCACATACTGGAAAGTGTGTTCAACAGCTAGTATTATTTTATTGTTCTTTACCAATTGTATGTCACTGCCAAAGAATTGTGTAGTTCATTGGGCTGGGACACTAAAAATCCACACAGCTGCAAGTTATAATCATCTAGATTAATTTTCCATGGTTATGAACATTTTGGAGGCATATTCTGCTCCCACTTGAAGATGGAGACGGTATGTTGCACCGACACCTTGAAACTCACTAGCCAGAATAATCTATCAAATATAACGCAGAATATTACATTTCGGAAACTTTTAGATTTTTTTAGTTCATAGGGTGTGTAGGTCCCCTGTAACCACAAAAAAAAAAAAATGCTTATGCTGCCAATATATGACACTCCAGTCCGTAGACTATACGAAATCTTTGAATGTTTTTTTTTTAATTTGGGCAGTTTTACCATAAGAAGGTAACACGTCACGTCCCAATTTGAAACGACGTTTTCTAACGTTCGGCGAACTACTTGGTTAATAAAACACGTGACGTGATCCGTTGATTGTGGATGCAATGATTCCCTAGGAGGCCGAAAAGGCACATTAATAACTAATAATAAATGCAGTGCTGTACGCATTACATTAATTCGCACATGGACGATCGAAAAAGTCCAAGTATGTTGATGAAACTGCATAAAAATATACCTGATTCGTGAGTATAATCATAGACCACAAATCAGTAAAATTGATGACGGTACCAATAGAGAGAATACGGTGCAATAAAACTAGTTCATTTAAAAGCCAACCGTTTAATAAAATAGTTGTGTTTGGCTGTATTTTAATTGTATTGTAATTTATGAAATAAGCAAAAGTCGGTAATCAATTTTCCTTTAGCTCACAGATCATGTATGATTTAGTTAGACAATCCGTGCCTTCGTGATAACCGTGTATCGAATTCGAGGTTACCCGTCGAAAGGCGCGATGGATGTGGATATAAAATCATCTGACATTGTATGCTCATCTCGCGTGGCTAATAAATAATTGAGATATTATACATTGTTTGCCAGCACTTGCTCTTTGTATTGTGGTTGGAGTTGTGCTTTAGACTTTTTGATCTGGGTTCATTAATTTGATATGCTTTCGTCACTTGTGAAGGAACATCAGGCAAAGCAAGTTTCCAGAAAAGAAAAACAAGGTTAGTGTAGTCATTTGATTTTTAAACACAGAGCTGAATTCAACAATGTTTTTGCCTGGTTCCATTTCAGAAAAATATGTGCGTTTTCGTTGTACGCCATAAATGTTTCAGAGTATCCCTTAAAATTTGGCGTTATTGTGACACTGTAGTTGATGTGATTATAATTTGGTGTTAGATTTAGAAGTGCATCCGGATGAAATTACTACAGTGAAATCCTACCACATTAGAACTAATCGCGTACTTAATGTACTTCTAAATCCAAACCATGTAACACGGTTATCGTCATCAGCATCAGCAGGTTATAGGGAATTTTTGGCTTTTTCCATCAACTTGGGTGTTGGTCTCAGTATTTTTTTTTACATACGGTTTTTCTATCACTTCGATTGTGTTCCGTCTCCAATTTGGAAATATGTGTGCTATTCATTTTTAATCAATGTTTCAGCATGTGCAGTCCACAGTTATTTAAATTAATTCTCTTATTTCTTTATTTGTTTTATGGTCATGTTATGTGTATCCTGCAACTGACCTGAGAAATTGCATCTCCATAGTTTTAGTGGTTTCATGTATCCAATAGTCCAGGACTCAACATGGATGGTGGTCTCTCAGAACCACCAGACACTACTAAAGAGACAGAGCCCTTATCTAGTCCAGCAGAAACAGTGAACTGGAATTGTAACAAATTGCCATTTTGTATGATGCTGAAAGGATTATCTTGTTAGAACCTTTCTGCATTCCTTTACATTGTGAATTTGATGCTTGCATGACATCCTGTTCATGTTGTTGCGCGGTACTTGATATGTCCTGCATCCCATGTGGTCTGTTTTCTTGACTGTGCTGTTGATACACCATTTGGATATATAACTTTTTCAGCCAGAGAGATATCAGTAGTACCTGGCTGTAGCAGCAATCTGGATTACCATGTCCCCGGGATTCACAAATTTGCCAAGAAGTTAGAAGCCTCATCCATTTTGTGTGTGCTTAAAGGATGACTTCAACCAAGTTGAATACCGAGGACCTGCAGTTCTGGAGTTACCTCTCCATCTCAGTATTAGCTGGCACTTTTTGCTTGATGCATGTGAATTGATATGTTTTTCGTGGGAGAAAAAAACTGCAGTAATTATGCTGAAAATATTAGGAGGTACTGTATAAAACTTAGTTGCTGAGGCAACCAGGTACCTGGAGGCACCCCTACTTAATCCTGGCCAAGAAGTCTAGATCAGGGAAGCATTAGTGATTGAGGTGCACCCAGCAGCATGAACAGGGAAAGTAACTTACCCTAGAGCATGTTTACTGCTTAATCCTGATTAGCCTGGACAAGGCTCTTCCTTCTCACCCCTCCCAACTCTGTAGGCCAGCATTCCTAGTGGCCCTGTCACATCATCACCTGGTAGTAGCAAATCAGTGTGCACTGTCTGTGTACATCTGAAAGGCTACATGATGTCACAGTGCAGAAGGCAACCATCTGGATTGATAATATCGGTTTTTTTTTTTTTTACAGAACAGAAGAGAAAAGAAGCAGTTGCTGCTGCCAATAGTTTGACACAAGCACTTGTGGATCATCTGAATGTTGGGTAGATATTACAGTTGTTTCTGTATTCACAGAAAAATAACTGAGGCATATTTTGGTAACTCAGGGAATATATGTCACATAAGAGAAAAGATTTTCAGTTATGTGGCTTGTTCAGCTATGGCAGTCTGTCTAAGACTAATTCAGTGGAGCAGATCCCTTCTTGAGAAGCTACATTTTAATACTACTCTCCCATGTATGCATACGTCTTCCAAGTAGTCTCTTTCTTTCTGGTTTTCCAGTCACAACCCTGTGTAAAATTCTGTTGTCCCTCATTCATGCTGCTTGTCTCATTCTCCTTAATTTGATCATTGTAATATTTGGTGAGGAGTACAAACCATAACTCTCATCATCATGTAGTGTTCTTCCTCCTCCTGTACTTCTTCCCTTTTCAGGCTGCATGTCTTCCTTACTATCCTTTTTTCAAATGCCCACAGCCTATGTTGTTTCTACTGTGTGGGGGACCAAGGTTTTTACCTGTTCAAAGCAACAGTTAAAATTATAGTCATATATTTTAATCTATATGTGTTTAGATAGCAAACAGTATGGAAAAAGGTCCTGGCCTGAGAGGTTGCAACCATTCCCTGAATCCTTGCTCATTTACTTAAAGAGTTGTAAATATTTTGATGTGAGGCAGCTGCATATTAGACTAGATGGTTTTATCTTTTCAGTAGGTTGAGAGCAGACAAACATAAGCCAGTTAGGGTAAATGGATTATCACCAGTCGACCAAATGACTTTCTTTATTAAGTAGGTTCATGGAATTAGTTAATATTGTTAACTTTGACCGCTGTATGATTATATTTACTGACTACAAAAATTGTAGCTCTAGCTTGCATAATAATTGCTAAATTCATCTAAGTTTTTGTGTCATATAATTGAGAGTCTGTTATTAAGCAGGGTCCATCATGAGAAGATATTAATTCAGTTGGTCAAAATGTTCCTCTCTTTCTGTCTATCATCACATGTGTGCATCAGTTTGCTGTTTAATTTCTACATTTTTAAAGATGAAGCATAACACAATTATGATACTCCTCATAATATTGAATTTTTTGTATCTTCCACAGAGTAGCTCAAGCTTATTTAAATCAAAAAAGACTTGATGCAGAGGCCAAACAACTTCATCACAGTGCTACCAACTTTGCCAAGCAGACACAACAGTGGGTTAATCTTGTTGAGAGTTTTAGTGGAGCACTCAAAGAGATCGGAGATGCCGAGAATTGGGCTTGTAGCATAGAAGGAGATATGAGGACAATTACGAGTGCTCTAGAGTATGCATATAAAGGTGAGTAGCTAGTGTTCAGCTAAGCTGAGGGACACAAATATAGAGCATTGCCACATTTGGCTTGATGCTGTTATGACATTTTTGAAGTACCTCACGTATCCTTCACCCTTCTTAGTGACAAACAGTGAGTTTCCACTAGAGTGGTGATGAATATGCAGGTGCACGTAAATTACAAGTGTACCGTATTGCTGTTACCTTTTGTTACTTCACCACTAACCCTTTGGTTGCACAGTGTAAGGTGCAAATGTTCAAATCCCTGCAGAGTGTAGATGTTTATTAATTTTTTTATGTGTTGTACAGTGGAGGCTCTGCAGCCACAGATCATTCCATGATCAGTCATCTGTACCTTGCACAACCAATTGATTCATATCCTGGTCTTTAGATTGTAGCAAAGGCCAGCCTTATGCTCTGTGCACTGGTTACCATGGTATGTTGCATAAATCAGCAAACCATACCTTTTCTGTGATATACCTATTTGATGAAATGGTTTCTGAAGACACTTGACAATTATTGACGAAGATAAAATAAGTCTTATCTACTGGTAATGTACAGTAATGAGTACTGTGTTGTTTGGCTTCAAATTTAAAGTTTGTGTGCTAGACTTCAAACTGCTCATTGTGTCATATTGCACACAGTTTATTATGTTTTTGTGTAAAGAGCCTTCACCTTTCCATCAGAGAACAGGTAAGAGGCTTACATAACTTGCTCACAGACAGCCCCATTCTCCCTGAAATTGTTGCTATATGGCATCCATGATTACATGGTACATGTATCTGGATTTTTGGCAAGGATATTGGTTTTGTGAAGTTGGATGTAATGACTTTGGTTAATGTTGTATTCTGTTATGGCTGACTTGTGTGGATGATAGGATGTTTTTTCACGGAGCATCCAGACTGTCCAGTGTTGGCCTCCACTCACAAGGAATGCTGTACACACCCATTATTATGCCTAAGTTATCCTTCCTGGTTGAAGAAAAATAATGTCTTCCTTGGCAGAGACCAACCATCCTAGTGATGTGCTTGAATATCCTGCCCATCATCTGAAGGTTGGGACAACAAATGATTGAAAGGCAACTGATTTTGTATCCTGTGCATGGTGTCAGCACATTTCCTTTTCCCGTTTTATATAACCATCCTGTTTGGCTCACCTTAAGGCTGCAGATGGAATTAATATAAACTTTTATATATTCCATGTCTGTGCAGTAAAGAATGCTATTTACTTGTATGATGAACCAACAAATGCTTCTTCATAAATATGTTCAATCACATATCATTCTTCACCAGCATGTTTTGGTCACTTCTGTGATCATCATCAAGAATGCAATTAATATACAGTAATAGTACAAAAATGTGTGATAAAACCACTCAATGTTACACTTTTATACCCTATGTAAATGATTATTAAGCAATTTACATTTCAATATCTGCTTGATTCTCTTGCATGCCACATGTCAGTAGGTGCCTTGTGTGTATTGCATCAAGGCAGCTGATGACTGTGTAACACGGAGTGACTGAAACCTGTGGGTGAAGAATAATAGTGCGTGATTGAACATATTATGAATGTGCATTTATTGGTTTATCATATAAGTAAATAACATGGCAATAGTATGTTCACCTGAAACAGTGTTAATCATGCACCCGACTATATAGTGTCATATCCCAGAAGGCCACAATCTCAATATACAGTGCCATAAGAACATTACATATCTCCATGTGTTTTCTGTAGTATTTTTTTCCAAAGTGATGATTAATGCTCTTTAAGCATTCATATCCAAAATACTAGTGCATCACCACTAATAAAAATAGAGTTAGGCTTGATTATAACATCATTAAAGGGACTGAGTATTCTCTGTTGTTACAGTTGAGAGTTTTTCTAACCGAGCAGAATAATGTTATGGTTAACAGAGACGAATTAATTGTTACTACAGAATATCTGTTGCTACAGACGAGGAGTCGCCTAAACTGATGTCGTGGCAGGGTTTGACTGTACTTAATTTTCTCCATTTCAAATGTATTTTATACTTTAGAATAAAATATTTACCACTGCTTTGTCATTTTATGTAATATATTTCAAAGTAAGAGACCATGTTTCACAGTCTTGAAGAGCACTGGGGACTAGGAAAGATGGCAAATGTTTGTACTAAAATATTATTGCTTCCACTGCTCCTCCTCCTACTACCATCACCACCACTAATTTTCTATTTACAGAGGATAATAGTCACTTTTTTTTCTTTCTTCTGTTTCAGTAACTCAAGAAACAACATAGTTTTTCTATGTCCACTGGGCTTGTTTTAACAAATGAGTTGTATATATTGTTCCTAGTTCATGAACTGTATGTTTCCTTGTAATGGTCATTGAATTGAATAGTTATGGCGAACAGTGACATTAAATAAGACTTTTGTAAGTATGGACACTCTTCATTCTCATGTCATCTACCAGCCAAATCTGAAGATGCCTTGTTATATTTACAGTATATATATAAATGTCCATTTCTCTCATATTGTCACAGTATTTAAGCCATGAGATATCACATACCGTAACACCACGCTGAACACTCAGGATACGTTTCTGGAAAAGGGAGTGAATCAGCTTTTAGTGAGGTCATTACAGTATGTGTTATATGGAAAATCATGCAAATAGGCAGTTTCTTATCTATGAGTGGTTATATTATTATTATTAATTGGCTGGGTTGGTCCTTCATCCCTGATGCATTGCAGCCTTGAATTGATCTATTTTGCTTAACCCAGTTTATCATTTGGCATTAAGCAGATGTGTCCTTAACCTTTTAAAGACGAAGCACAGACTGCATTATTTAAAGACCCAGTCTGTACCGCGCTGTAAACACTTTTCATCTTGGTTATAAAAACCAATCAGTTTATGATGTAAGTGGCACAAGTCACTGTTTGTTCTCAGACAAATACAAAACACATAAATACAGTGTGGGCAGAGTGTATGATTGTTGAGTGTTAAACTTGTTGGTGCATCACGTAACCAGTAGGCTTTAAAAGGTTAATAAGATCCAACAGACTACTTCCATTCTATCCATGACAGTGTTCTAGCCTTTAGTCGTCAAAAAGCTGAAGTCTTATGTGTGCTAAAGTGTCACAGTCTGATAGGATGTGTAAGGATGTCACATCTCTCATATCACATTTTCTACAGCTTGTTTCTCCCTCATAGTGACCAATTCGTTGTAGGTGCTTTCTAAGTTGACAGTGTCCTGTTATGAGTTCTGTCACTAATTTATCTGCTTTTGATTTAATTTGAATAGATCTGCACCTATTTCACGTGATTTCACAGAATAATTTCACAAATCTATGACTGGAATATCATTCCATTAAATCCATGAGTGATACATGATGGTTTGATTTGGTTACTGGTACAAAGAGGCAATTAATTATTTCATGAAACAGTCAGGATATCAGTGGCATGTATTAAGCAGCCAAAAAAAAAAAAAAAAAAAAAAAAAAAAAAATTATTGTAAATACCTATTTTTTTTTTAAATTTTTTTATAAATTACCTTTTTTTTTTTTTTTTTTTTTTATTTTGTATTTTTT
>Ga0123357_10003934_pt1 | contig 17251 bp, 14 predicted proteins | sample TergutEmb28metaG_FD_89873 | JGI IMG/M metagenome (GOLD analysis project Ga0123357, IMG submission 89873) | Embiratermes neotenicus P4 segment gut microbial communities from Petit-Saut dam, French Guiana - Emb289 P4 | ecosystem: Host-associated > Arthropoda: Insects > Digestive system > Gut ... | reverse complement strand
ATTATATTATATTATATTATATTATATTATATTATATTATATTATATTATATTATATTATATTATATTACGATATTCTACGATACTTTTCTGCGGGTATGTACTAAATGAAACAACATGCCAAAATTTGAAAAGAAGGCAGGTGTGTGACATTTAGTCACAGAATTTTGGTGTACTTTGTGGTTTGTTTTACACAGTGCAACATCGTATTGGGACCCAATTGCGTGTTGAGTTAATTAGTTGCGAATGTTCTTTTCGGAAATATAAACTGTAGGATCCATATAATGTCCGACAGGATGAAATAGTGCGCAGTTTAACTGACCTGTTGGTGCAATAAACAGCTGTTGATAATGAAATGCAGATTCTGCAGCCATAACTTGCACATTGCTTTTAGGTCTATGTGATATCACTCATTTTATGTTTGTTTTTTATATTTAGCTCTTTCAGAGACTCTGCTATTAGTTTATTCTGTTTCCATAATTCACTCCGGGAAATTCTACAACACTTTCCCAGTGCATGGATCATATATCTGCACATGTTTCAGCCTGATACAGTGAATCTGTGGTTGTTTTGTAGACAGTAAGCAGTCTTGATACTAACACTTGTCTTCTGATGCAGACTTTAAATTTGATTAAGGATAACACATTTTATTTTTTCTCTATTATTATTTGTATTTATTTCATTCTTTATAATTTTGGTGGCCATCGGCACACGTGTGTTTGAGAGAAAGCTTCTGGCACAAATACTAAAGGAAATAAACACAAGATCAGTGAAACTTTAGTCACAGACGGGGTAACTTTATCACTGTTATTGTTAATGAATATCATCCTTACTACTAATAACTTATTTCCCCAGCTGGAATGTTTCTTTCTGCTGTTTTACAGTTTCAAATATACTGCAAAAATAATAGTGATATAGATTTCGTAAATGTATGCAAGATTCTGTAAGATAGTATAATATAAATTTTTGACATATTTTGGCTGTTTGTTTGTTGTTGAGCTGGCACCACTGTTATAATTAATAATCTGATTAAATGATAAAGTAGATATAAATAGATGGGAGTGTTAGGTTTGTAATATTGGACCATACACGTGTGCAGCAACTTCTTCTTCCGAACCGTAGCCAACTTTGTAAATGAAGGCAAATCATTACCTCATTATAACGTCCAGCTCTGGAAAAAGGCGCAGAAAATTTCTCTGAAAATTCAGGATAGGCCTTCGTGAATAAGAGAAAACATAGCCTTCAATATTAGGGGTTCCCTTATGAATGACTGACAAATGTCTTCTAAAACACCGACGTTGCCTGAAGAAAATGGGAACTCATTCCTCTGAAAGCTCGCAGTTTTTACCAAATTTGACACAGGTCAGTGCCCAGAAGACTCCATATTGATAGCCCTGTATATTAAGTTCCTGCGCAGAACTGGCAGGATTAATATTCAAAAAATTATTCCAAAATTAATATATTCTTCGAGGCGATATTGTCCGGAAAGAAGAGCTGCATGTAGCACAAATAATCCATAGCTTATCTTACAACAAATCTGGTGCCATTCTGCTGCTGCTGTTGTTTGGAGAAGCTGACAAGCCAGATGCCTCATCCGTACACAGACGGCACCTATACTTTGCAACACTTCAGGTAATTACGGGCATTATGTGGGCTGGCTTTACGCAAGCACAGCCAAGCAGAGCCGTTTTCCTTTTGTGAATAAAGCTCGTCAGTTCTCACAGTGCAAACGGCAGTCATGACAGCAACACTTTTAACAGAACTTGTACGAAATCAGTGAACCATTCATAAATGTCCGTAATTATACGTTGCCCTTTCGTCGAAGAAACGTGACAAAAGGAAAGTATATAATGTCCAAGCGCCGCAGTAAATTGTTTCCTGCCCCATTCACTTAAAAAATAGTGTAAAGCACATGAACTTGCAATATAATATTACTCTTTGTAGCGCAAGATGCTACACACACAAACTTTTTATTGTCCATTTATTTTGTAGTCTTAATCATCTTTTTGTCGTAGTGTTTTTTGCGGTTCTTCAAAAGTCGATCTGCAACCACATTTTGACTCACACGAGTTTAACTGCACAGAATAATAAATTGTGGAAGCCCAATTAGAGACGATTGGTGTTTTCTCCCTATAGGCAGCGAGTTTATTAGTTGCAGTTTCTGTGGTTGAAAGAAATACGTGGTAATACGCGAAGCTGCCCTATATTCATATTTCCATAACCGTGAGTATTATGCAGTTATTGATGTGTAAGCAGGCAGTAGTCTATATGTGGGCCTACTGTTACTGTTTTAATGAACTTTGAACAATGATATCGTGGGAGTAGAAAGGAAGGAAGTACTATTGCCCTGCTACAATTAACCTTTCCTCGTCTACATTATATTACCAGCGAAGTGATGTAAGCGGAATGAGGCAGAATGCCGATATAGCTGGGTTCTGTCAGCAGTTGCTTCATATGAAATAACCAGACCGTACTTGGTACATTAGCTTTCCGGTTGACCGTTATGGCGTGTTGTTAAATTGTAATTTGAATGTTTAGTTGTGATGAAATTTGGTCTTTCCAGCCCTGTTTGGCTTACACAAAGCTACATTAGTTATTTTCTTTGTTACTAACAATTCAGGCTAATTTACTTTCTTGTAGTGAAGTGGGCTGGAAATTAGGGCACAGTATTTCCTTCATTAGTTAATTAGTTAGAACGTTAGAAGAATAGTTGAGTACTCTATGATAGTTGTAAACAAGTTGAAATATACAACTCACAAAATGTGAGGGCTACCAGCGGTAAGTCGGTGTGGCTGTGAAGTACACAGACCCCACCAATAGTGTTCGTACGGCACATGATTCCTATAAGGGGGTTTGAGCCCCTCTTTCCGGGGGTCGCAGGGCATTGTGTTGATGTTACAATGTTTTAGTTTCCGGCTCCTTCCACGGATCTACATAATTGCTGTGTTGTTCAGCGTGAAACCCCTCGACTTATGTGTAGCTTGAGCGGTGTTGCTGGGGGGGGGTTGTTGGATCTCCTATCATAATATGCGCTGCATAATAATCGTGTTTATTGCATCCCACAGCACTGCGTATGCCAGAAGAAAATCTCCTGGCCGTAGTAGAAACCTTTGAAAGAACATTGTCTTCCGATACGTTAAGCCGTCTGCAAACTGAGCGGTATGTACAGATGTTTCAGTGTAATCTGCTTTCTTCATCATCACTTACCAAATCTTCACGTTCTTATTTTAATTTGTGGTGCCCATTATTGAGGAAGCGGGAACGGTATCCTTTAATTTCGACATATGACAGAAGAATTCATTTTCTGCTTCATTACGAGATACGTCGCTAATGGCAAAGAATGTGCTCACGTGGCTAGCTTAACAGATGAAGCAAGTCTTAGAGTTTATAATAGTTTTATTCACTCTTTAGGCGACTCCCTCTTTAAACCTTAGACCCGCAGTCGACTAACCACAAATATCTCTATTTGCATTTTTTTTAGGATCCAAGGAAGTGTTATAATAGTATATTAAACAAACTACTTAAGTTTTCTTGCCATAACTTTCCAAGACACTTTAATATTTGAAGATATCTAGAATATATCGATGGATACCTGTGTGAGAGTAAACCAACATCTTTCACTAATATAGGGAGACAATCGGCTTAATTCTCGCCACAGATGCAGTGCCATATAACCTATTGGTCTGTATTCACGAAATATATTTGATAACCTATTAACACTTTAAATATGATTTGTTTTCCAGAGTCTATTTTCTACGGAGACACCAATATAGGCCTAAAACAAGCACTTAACATAGCGGGAAAGTGATTTGCACTCCTGATTTTTATACGAGTGGTTCCGGGTTCAAATCTCAGCTTGAAACCGGCTCCCTTGTCTGGTTTTTGGTTGCGTTCTTCAGTACATCAAGACAATATTAGGATAGTACGGCAAAATAGGCCACTATTACTGCTTTCTGCATCCTTTCCAATCAAGCCTGTAACTTGAATCTGTTTACTATTTATAAATTACTAAATGCGCCTTAAATAAAGTGGAAATAATGATATATTCCTACACACACACACACACACACACAAATATATATATATATATATATATATGTGTGTGTGTGTGTGAAGTATATGTACAGGCATAACTTCTTACTCACGTTTGCTTTTCATAATCCTCTCCAGACATGCATTTTCTTCTATTTTTTATTTACACTATAAAATTTTTTCACCACTTCAATAATATGACTCCAGAATAAAGCTGTATTTGTAACAAAAGATTTCTAGCCTACTTTTAATGGGTCTGGTCTATCAGCAAGACGTCAGTGTTTGTAACTGAAGGGGAAAAAATTGATCAGCTAAAATAAACAGAAGGGAAAATTAAAGACTGGAAAAGACGAATGGCGATGTGACAGAAAGTGAGAAAGAATCAATACACAAATATATAAAGAAGAAGAAGAAGAAGAAGAAACGAAAGGAAAGTGAGGGACGTTTGGCGATACCTGTAGGGGCTGTAGACGTCAGTTAGAGAAAGAAAGTGTAACCTGTACAAGACGTGCGTTCTTGTGTGAAACAGTCTGAGTGACAGCAGAGCGTTCCATAACCCACTATTGAAGTGTCACGTGATACTGTAACAATTTCAAGTGACGGCAGATGTTCACTTCACATTCAGATTTACTACGGAATGTTTTCGCTAAGCGAATATTGCTGTGGGGCCTGCAGTTCTGCCACAGTCTCCGACATTCACATCAATTCTTACTGATGAACAGATTTTCTATTGGAAGAAATGTTTCCATTATTATTACACCCCATACGTGTACTATGTCGCCTTCTTTATTTACGACATTGTTTAATTTACATAAAGACAACTCCTTTCGAAAAACGTCCATTTATTTATCCACGAATAAGTGTGCCTTTTATCTATCCGTCAATTTCAACATCTCTTCTGCTTATCACAACTAAGGTCCTGGTTCGATCCCAGACATTGTGTGTGCTTTTTGTGGTGGACAGATTGACGCTTGAACATGTCTTTCATCAGACTCTTCTTTGTCCCTTGTAGGCCTGGTATCATTTAACTAATGCCTTTTATTTGTATTTAGTTCTTCTGGCCGCTATATTAACTTCGTATTTGACGTCGTTAAAATAAAACACTTCTCTTCCTTTCTCTTGGCCCCTTCCTCCCTTTTCCTATTCCTTCATCTATACAACTAGTCATCCAACTTGTAGCAGTCACCTACCCTCACCCCGTTATTCGAGATATATCCACTTGTCTTGTTTCATTTGGCCACACATTCGTGCATTCATCCATTCGGCCAGCCTTTCAGCAATACGTACTATAAAATTAAACTTAATTATGATCTCTGGTAGACATTCAGACTACCACCCTTGACAGAGTTGAGGCCCTCCTCACACCCAGTGCTCCAACAATAACCAAAATTTCAATGCAACAGAGCACCCTTACCCTCCAGCACCAGTTCACCTGAAACTTTGCACAGTTCTGTTGCTGTTTCAATACAATGAATCTCGTTTTACTAAACTAGACAGGTACATTATTTTAGCCGAATAAATTCTTCCTTTCGGCTTTTGAATGGCAAAGTTAACATTACGTGTAAATACAACGTTCCGCTTGTTCCTTATCTGTATGTGCGATCCATTATTATTTATGATATTTATGTTCGTTACTGTGCTTTGTGGTGAATACAAATGTTCTTAGAGTACATCCTACTCACAAATTTTAATGAACTGAACAAGAGAGTATAATTCTTTAAATTCATACGTGTTTTGTTAGACCACCATTAGTGTTACATTTCTGTAATGTAAATTACCAGCGCTTTTTTTTTTTTTTTAAATTGCTAGATATAACTTATAAATGAGAAATAGGGATTGTCTGCGAAATGTAAGTTGCTCTGCACACTTTTACCGCCCTCCATCAAGTACCACACATAAAACACGGTGTGCGTGTGATTAGACAGCTAACAGTTCTTTGGCTAAACAAGAAACGTAATTCTTCTATAAACCCCGCAAATTCATTTGCCTTTCTGACAGATGTTACCCATTACACTTTATCGTGGGCAGTTGAATCGTGTCCCAACCTCCAGACAACTGTGACCTATATATGCACTTGTCTGTCACATTATCTTTTCTCCAGATATGTTATGACCAAATATTTTTATAAACTGATACATTTTTACTTTTCTGCAGCATTCCCTGCTCCTCGTATGAACGATGGGTGAAAGCTAGTTATCTCCTTGTCGCATGCAGGTTTCAAAAATGGGAAGATCTGGTAGACAGATCCTTACGGATCAGTTATAAAATAATTCGCCAGTTTTCTATTATCCAGTAATATTAAGTAAATGGAAAAAGGAAGCTTATAAAAATATAAAGACGAAGTAACAGTACGAAAATAGAAAGTTTGTAAAGGTAAATACAGGTATTTAAGCTACGCTTCTTTTTCACCTCTGAGGTGTTTGCCTCTTCTAAAGCTTTTTATCCTCCCTTCTTCTCTATTTATTCTATTGTTAGTGTCATATCCCACGGGGCCAAACGGTGGCGCTGTCGGCTGAGGCACTGTGCTAAAAGCCAGAGGGTTGGATCTTTCGATTCCTGATGGTGTCATTAGAATTCTTCGTTGACATATTTTTTCCGGCCGCAATATGACTAGGCCTCTAACAGAAATGAATACTAGGAATATTTCCTGCGGGGTAAAGGCGGCCGGCCGGTACGTAAGGCTGACAACCTTACTCATGTGTAGATTGTCAAAAAATCTTGGAGCTTCCTATTTCCTGAAAACATATGGGCCTGTAGTAGTCCTGTATAGGGATTGCTTTACCTTTCACAGGAGTACCGCAATGGTATGAATGAAGGATAAACCCTAAAACCATGAACTACGTCTCCCACACAACCATAATACCGATTCAGCTTTCGAAGCCGGTGTGATGCGAATTCCTGCTGTCAACTGTTACCTTCCGTCAGCTGTAGTTTTCAAGATGGCGGTGTCGCGAGAATTGTCGGCAGAAGCAATTCGTGATTTTATGTTGGAAAATGGTGGGAAAGTGACAAACCATGACTTGGTTAAGCATTTCAAGGGATGTCTTACTAATCCTGAAACAAGAGGTATTGATTCGCTGCTTTGTGACTTTGCTGTCTTCAAGTAAGAGAGGTTCAAATGCGTGTCCGGCAAGCCCATGTAGTATTAATATATTTTGATACAACTTTCAGTTATGTTATGCTTGTGTGAAAAATGTCTTTCATCGACGGTATTTGACCTTCACGTTATTTCATAATCCTGTTTTTTTGTGTGCTGCTGTGTTACATTCATGTAACTTGACTTAGTACCTGTATATGGTATAACAACAAACAGTCCACGAGTTTTGGCGTATACGATATTGACTTGTTCGAGAATCAAATTTCGTTTATTCATTTGGGGTATATCTTCTGAGTACGATAATCAGTTGCGTTAGTGACCCTGGAAGTGGAGTGAAGGGGAGAACAGGTAGATTGTAATGGTTTATGCTAGGCCTGTTGATTGTACACAGACTTCACATTCAACACAGCCGTTCTCATAAAATCCTGCTGGTGTAAAGGTGTTTCAGGTTTCTGTCTAAGGTAGTAAAGACTGATAGCTACCCTGACTTTGGTTGTTAGTGTAGCGTTTATTAGGTACACATGAGGAGATTAGTTTGTGGTACCTCATCTTTATATATATCAAATATAGATTTTTGTATTCTTACTTATAAATAACCTTAAATTTCTATACCAAGCATTTATTTTATTTTTTCCTAGCACACACACATATGTGCACGAAAAGGGCAGAGGGAAAGCATGAACCAAATCTTGTGATTTTGAATTATTAAGTGCTTTAAGTTCATTTTACCCCCCCACCCAAAAAAAAAATATTCATATTCATGTTGTGCTACTGATTGTAATGTTATTTTCAGTGGAGGCCCGAAACCAGTTCAAAGAATTTGTAAATACAGTGGCTACAATTCGTAATGAAGGGGTAAATATATATTTTATTTATATACAGTGATATTTATAATTCATATTTGGGATCTTTGTGTAAGATAAGTAGCACAAAATGTTATGGAGAATATCATTCCACAGTAATTTTAATTTTCAGGACGAGAAGTATTTGATACTAAAGAAAAAGTATCGTATTACAATGGGACAGCAGAGTCGAGGAGTGGTTGCATCCCCAGTATTACCAAGCCCATCCTTGGAGCCTGTATCATCCATGACACCTACTTCTTTGAACCCCTTCAGTGACTTTTCTGCATCAGAAGAATCTTTGGATGTCATGTCCCCTTCTCGCCAGCCACCCCCTTATCGATCTCCACCTCCACCTGCTTGTTCACCCATACATCCTGGACCCCAGAACACATCATTGGAACCTGCAACTATAGGACAAGAAGGAGAACTGAAGAGCGAAAAAGACACATATGTGGAGGTGAGGTCACCAAGCACAGATGATTCTCTGAATAGCAGTGCAGGAGTTGTAGTGGAAACAGTGATCCACGCGCCACCGCAAGTACCACCTCGTCGTAAAAGTAATGACAGGATAAAGCTGGAAAATAAGGAAAATGCTGCTGACACTGCATACAAGAGACCAAAAATTACAGGCAGTGACACAGGCGATAAAATGGTGAGTAAATACGTTTTGCAATGTTTGGAAGTTTTCTTAACATTAGTAACAGGTGGATAACCCTATTGTACATGGTTCTGTTGAAATGCTGATATTTATTCAACTTGCCAAGAAAGCTCCCAAATATTAGGACACAAAAAAGTTTCACCACCGCCACTATCAACAACAACAACAACAACAGTCAGCCAGTGCATTCAGTGTTATGAATGAGGGTGGGGTCCAGTGATAGGTTAGTACAGTGGTGTGCATAAATTATTTCCACAGGTGTCATATTAATTTCATATTATAATCAGATTCTTGGTCAAAAAATGTATTATACTTTGTACTCTTGTGTGTTGAGTCTGTCTGCGTGTATTTTTCAGTGCCTTAGGAATGGCCTCCTTACTTCTGTTTTCAAAATTTGTGTGAGGAAAGAACTCATTTCTGTCTAGACTGGTGTGTCACTTGGTTTACTGACATTTGCAGGTGCACTGGAGTTAGAACATTGAAGTAGGTAATGACCATTAGCTTCAAAATCCATGTGTACACATCTTTTCTGACAGGCATCCACTACACTAAATGAGGAGTGAGAAAATCTTGTGCAGTGTTGTATAATATTTTCAGCATAATTGTTGGAATTTTTTTCCTTTCATACACAAATGTGTATCACTTCACATGCACTGAATTGAAAGTGCCAGGTATCAGTGAGGTCCACACATCACTTCAGAATAGTGAGTCATCAGTATGGAAACTACTTTGTGTTACCCTACTGGCAGCCAAATCTTGGAGAATTTGTGTACCACTGCACTAAATACCTTCAACATTTGTAACAGTGTTATTAAACAACCTTATTGCCTCATGTTTTACAAAGAGGTTGTGATTGTCAGCCTTTTTGTTTGTTCAACATGTCCCTTTCATATGACAATTATAAAGCAAGGTGGTTCAAGGGGTAACATTTCTAACATGTATTTTTTGTGTGCCAGGTTCGAACCTCAGATGAGAACTTGACTAATGTTTTCTGGATTTCTTCATTTCCTCCTGACAAATGCCATGTTAATGTTTTCAGTTATTCCACTGAAAGTTCCATCCATATTTTTTCACTTTCATTAGGCACTATGATCAACCATTCTATACTGTATAGTCTGAGATACTTTCATTGTCCTTAAATAGAGCTGCAAACAAGTAAACAAATGCACAAACATACATACGTACTTCTAACACTTCATAATTTGCTGTGTAACAGGCCTGTGTGTTGGAGTTGACCATAGGAGTTTTGAGTTGGCTTATGAGGTTCTTCAGGAAATGACTAGAAGTAGAAGTTGTGCACTTGCAATGTTTTGTCTGTATTTTTGTTTATGTTTATAAGGACATGATTGGGAGGCTATGTAGTAGACACGTGAGTGATAACACATTTATAAAAGATTTTAGGCTGAAAAACCTAATGAGAAGTGGGTGCTTGGGAGACCTAGGCATAGATTGGAGGTCAATATCTAAATTTCTGTCAAAGAAATAAACGTGCGAATTTGGTAAAGAATTTATGTGGCTCAGAGTAGGACCTGTAACAGGTTCTTGTAATGACCTGTTTATGACACAAAAAGAATAAGAGGATACCCCTGTCTTCATTAATCAAGTGCATCACCATAGAGCATTTTGTATATGTGTGTGTATGTATATATATATATATATATATACACACACACACACACACACACACACACACTTATGGGCTATATGCATTATGGGTTGTTTTATATAAACTATATAGGTGTGATTATCCTGTCTTTGTCTCACAGTCTAAATCTTACATCTCTGAAACTACCAAGTAGACTGTGATGACCTGCGGTGATATAATGCTGATTCCTAATCCATTGTTACCTGAATTTTATTTGAAGTTTACTTGAATCATAATTTCTTCAAAAAAGCATCGTATACAAATAATACTATGTAAAGTAAAATACAGATGGTATGTGTGTGTGTGTGTGTATGTGTGTATATGTATGTATGTATCTTGTGCATTGAAAGTCTTAGGTTGAAATATTTTTAATGTGGTTGGTATTTAATTAAGTACATTGGACAACAGTATTTTTAAAATTTGAATTCACAGTGCTATCCATAGGGTGATTAGCTTTGTAACACTAGTGTGAATCAGTAGCAAATCAATATACGTGCCATTGCAGCATATAACGTAAAGAGTGTATTTGAAAATTATGTGGTGGTGTTCTGGGGCATGGTTCTTAGGCGCATTCACAAAACTGCAAAAAAGACTATTAGTGTCATCATGTCTGTCTGTATGGAACAACTCTGCTCCCACTGGATGGTTTTTTGTGAATTTTGGTGTTAGAGTATTTTTTGAAAATGTGTCAACAGAATGTAAGTTTTATTACAATCTGACAAGAATAACAGGAACTTTACACAGAGACATATGTACATTTATGATAATATCTGACTTTTTCTTAGAATGAGAAATGTTTCAGACGCAAGTTGTATAGAAAATCAGAACACAGACTTTATGTTCAATAACTTTTTTTTCTAAATATCGTCCCATTTATGATATCCCGGATAAAAATTTGGTATAACCAGACAGGCTACAGACGACATAATGTGGCACATGTGCTTGGCATGCAGGGTAACTAATGCTCCAACCACACACTCAGAATATGTATTATACTTATTGTTGGTCCATGGCAACAGTGGTCAGATGAATGTGCCCCAACGTTACGTTGATACGTACATTGCCTGTCTTGATGGATTTTATGATCATTTTACTTCTGCTTCTTGGCTTATTGACATGGTTTTTGTTTGTCAAACTCTACAGATTATGAATTAAAAGACAGTTTGTTTCATAAATCGTTTTCAGGTCTGGTTATATTTTTTAACCCTTCACACAGAATAAATTGTGTTAGTTTTCATGTTTTCACAGTGGTGCAGTTGAGATTCCCTTCTCCTGGGATCGATGCTATGTCACCAGGTAATTGGTTCTGATTGTGCAAAGATGCAGCATCTTATCCCAGAAGAACTGGATCCTCAGAATAAATTATCTCCAGGAGATACGTCAAGGTTAAAAACTATTTTGTCTGCAAGGTGGCATGCTTAATTCTTGAGGATATTCTTGGCAGAAGTACAGACCGACCCTGGGGCTCACCCAGTCCCCTGGAAAAAACGGTGCCGGCTTTCTTTCCTGGGGGTAAAGCGGCCGGGGAGTGGCGTTGACCACCCACCCCTATCTAGCACCGAAGTTGGAGTAGAACTATACCTCTACTCCCCTTCTTGGCTTTCATGACCTGTTCTAGGGTGAACTTATTTTTGGCAAAGTGTTGTCTATTCTATTATTATGAAGTGCAGTTTTTATTGTCAGACTGGCATGTGGTTGGCACTATCAAATTCTGGCTTCCTATATTTTTTCTTCAATGCCTTCAGTCCCTATATTTCAAAGTCACAGACACAGCACTGCTTATCATATCAAGTGATGTGCTTTTCATAACTGCTCCAATAATTACTTACCTACTCCATGGAGCCAAGTCCTTTTTTAAAAGGTAACTGCTTCTCAGCTAGTCAGGAAATTCCCTACATTTTATGGAACATGAAAGTTCATAACCGCGTTTACAAGTTCCCACCACCTGTCCCTATCCTGAGCCAGAGCTATCCAATCCATGCCCCTATCCCACTTGTTGAGGATTCATCTTAATACTATCCTCCCATCTACGCCTTGGTCTTCCAAGTGGTCTTTTCCCTCAGGTTTCCCCACCAAAACCCTGTCTGCACCTGTCCTCTCTCCCATACATGCTACATGCCGCGCCCATCTCATTCTTCTCGATTTTATCACCCTAATAATATTGGGTGACGAGTAGAGATCATAAACACATCATCATCATGTAGTTTTCTCCACTCCCCTCTTACCTAATCCCTATTAGGCCAAAATATTCTCCTCAGCACTCTCTTCTCACGTACCGTCGACCTACGTTCCTCCCTCAGTGTGAGCGACCATGTATCACACCCATACAAAACAACAGGCAAAATTATGATTCTGTATACCTTAATCTTTTTATTTTTGGATAGCAAACTGGAAGACAAAAAAATCTGCAATGAATGACAGCAAGTATTCCCTGACTTCCATCTGCTCTTAATTTCTTCCTGAATATAATTTTGATTCGTTAAGTTTGTTCCCAAATATTTGAGCTGTTCCACCCATTCAGAGGATTTATTATCACTCTTTATATTTTGACTTCATCCTGCATTCTGATCTCATGGCATGACCATGTACTTAGTTTTATCACCATGTACTTCCAATCCAATCTCCTTACTAGCAGCTACTGAAGTTTCTGTGTTTTTCTTTATAGTTAGTACTTTTCCATCCAGTATATTATCATCACCAACTTAATCCAAAAGCTGACATGTTACTTTTAATTTCAAGCCATCCTGGTTTACCTGAACCCTCCTGATGCCATACACTAAAGAAAAGTTGGAAAACAATGGCGTTAAAGAATCTCCTTGTTTCAGACCATTCTTAATAGGAAACATGTCAGACAAATGATTGCATTCCTGGACTGTGCTATTGGATTCATTAAGACACAATTTTTTTAGCCGTGCCAGTTTCAAGGGGATACCAAACTCAATGAGAATAGACTACAAGACCTCCCTCATAACTGATACATAGGCTTTCTTGAAGCCTATAAAAGGCTCATGCACTTCTTCATTTTATTCCCATTTTTACTCAAGTATTTGACTAATGCAGAATATTTGATCAATAGTTGCCCTGTGTGTCGAAATCCACACTGATGATCCCCTATAATTTCCTCTGCATGTGCATTTAACCCTGACAGCAGTATGTTGCGTATAATTTTGTACGTAACTGGCAAAAGTGATATGCCTCTGTAGTTGCTAGATCTGTTTTATCACCCTTCCGATAGACAAGTACAATGATCGACTGCTTCCACTCCTCAGACAATTCCTCCTTATTCCAAAAAAAATTAATAAGTTTATGGATCTCAAAGCGCATTTTTCTACCCCCTACTTTAATTAATTGTGCTGGAATTTGATCAATACCTGTTGATTTGTGTCTTTTTAGCTTTCTGATAACCATTTTCAACCTCAAAAGGCACTTGGCTCAGGCATTAGTGGCTCTGCTGTGTGTATTTCTGTCTGCCTAACATCATTAACTCCCTGTACATTCGATAGCTGAGAGAAGTGGTTCCTCCACCTGGCTAAAATATTGTGGGAGTCTGTCACCAAATCACCCTTCTCATCCTTTACTATATTTTAGGCTGGTAACGCTTCTAAAAGTCATTGATGCCCCTATAAAGGATTCCGATAGTCTTGATCTTACTGTTGGTTTCAAGTTCATCAATTTTAGCTTCCAAATAGTCCTTTTTGTTCCTGAAATGTGTATTATCTTCACGTCTTACGTTGTTTAGATTACCTACAATGCTTTGATTTGGATCCTGTAACCAAAGCATTTTAACCTGCCTCCTTTCATCTAAAAGTCATAAACATTCTTCATCAAACCATGGTTTATGTTGCTTCAGTTCATACGGACCTAGATTGTCATTAACTGAGGTTTGATATTGTATTTAATGTTTCCCTAAGCCCTATCTATGTCTTCACTATAAATTAAGTTCTCCAAAGCAGCAGACTTGTTTGAGATCTTAATCTGATTCTGTTTCATAACATCCAGCTCATTTAGCTTCATGAGACTAAATCTTTCCACATCAATCTTCTGTGCTTCGTGCTTACTTACTGCCAGTCTTTCCTTAACTTTTGCAACCACCAGATACTGATCAGTATCGCGGTAAGCTACCCTGAAAGATCGTACATCGAGAATGCTCGACTCCCATCTCCTATCTATCGATATGTGATCAATTTGGGTGTCTTTACTTCAGGAGAGGGCCGCATGTATTTATGAATGTTTCGGTGCCGGAACGTCGTGTTTTGATGTGGCAAAATTTATTATTCTAATACCATTATCATTTCTGTTGTGTTGTAGACTCTCATTTCCGTTTGTCGGCTTGGAAACATCCTCTCTCCCCAATTTTTCCTTAAGATCTCCTAACAGAGTTTTCATACGGTACTTAGGAAAATGATCGAAAACGTCATAAAAATTGTCTTTTGAATCATCACTTTTCTCCTCATTTGGTGCATGCACATTCAAAACAATGATACTACATTAGCGACCTCTCAGAACTATATATGACGTCCTATCACTAACAAACTTTACTCTCTTAACTGCTGATACTGTTCTGTGGTGTACAACAAAACCTGTTCCCAATTGATTGTTTTCGTTTCCTTTTCCATAAAAAAAACAATCCCCTGCTGTTACCTTGTCCTCTTTGTCCAACCTAACCTCCTGTACACCCACTAAATGTAAGTGATACATTGATAATTCCCTAGCTACTGTTGTAAGTGAACCTAACCTCTCCTTACATTCCATGTACCAAATCTCATGTCCCTTTTCCATTGCCTAAGTCGTACCAAAGGATCAGTTCAGGCCTGAGGCACAAGTGTACGTTTCGTATCAAGTCCAGTTTTTCGGTTAGGAGTTGTCAGCACCTCTCCCAACCCCAACCTGGAGGACCACCCCTTTTCGATTGTCCGCTACTGCTTTTTTAATATATTCGCAGTTACCGTCCATACTGGAGGCCTTTCGTCCTTCCGCAACCTGAAGACGCGCCATGCCTCCGTGATAGGTACCCACTTATCATGTATAACTGCTTCAATGGCACTAGTAAAAGTAATTTTCACTCTGTGTGTCTTGTTCTAAGGAAAGCGAGGTCTTTACTGCACTGTATTTGTCCAGATGTTAACCTCACTTTGGATACAAAATTTTGCTCATAAAACCTGAAGGGACGAGACAACGTAGGGTACATTCTCCTGCATGAGAGAATGAGATTGAAATGGTATGTTTCTGTAGTTATCGTAAATTCTGCCAAGATGATACTGGGATCATATCGTAAAATAGGTCACGACCGCTTCCTTCCTCGTCTTCCCTAATTCTTCGAGCGGGTTGGTGTGGTCGTACATTCAGGACTTGCACGAGGTCGGTATTTTAAGTGACTTATCGTTTGTCAATTCTGGCCGCTAATCCTCTGAGGGTGTTGCCGGTACTGCAGTGATACGGTAAGAGAGCCTAGAGGAAATAATATAACGATATATTTCAGATTAACCCTCTCTGTTCCGGAAGTACTCTGATCGAATATCGGCCTGGGCACCAGCTATTATGAATAAGGTTTTTCGTGGTTTTACACAGTTACTCAAGTCAAATAGCCGGATATTATCGTGGTTAGGCGGCGACCGCTTCCTTCCATATTCTTTCCAGTCTCATTTCTCCTTTATATTACAAGTCTGCCATTGTGACAATAGCGTAACATAAAGCACAAACTTCATTCACAATGATGCGCTTGTTCCGTGCCCACATTTGATGAAGTGTTGAATAAAGCAAACAAAGAACTGCATGTTTCATGGCAGTGAAATGAAAGTACCCTGCAGCTGTTTTGTCTGAAACTGATGAATAGTGAAAGTTCGCACGACAGATTTCTTGTCTTACAAAAGACGTTCTAGTAGTGATGGATCAGGATAGACCACACCGCTGTAACCTTCGGTTGTGGGTTTCAAATTAACTACTCTTCCCGACACGAGACACAACTACGACCGTTCAGCTCTAAAGGTTTGTACTGCGATTACGCGACGTCGTGTGCCTTAAATGTTGCACTGTAAATATACTTACTTATGCTGTTGTTGTGTCAAACACATGTTTCGAATACAACTGTGAGTTATTTGTGTGGGTATGACACTGATATAGCCTATACCAGAATATGCTCATGTGTTTATAAAAATTGTTCCCATGGCAGCAAACGCGTTTACCTCGTGAACCAGATGTATGCCATGGCAGAGTAGCGAGCTCCGTGTGTCATACTTTCGCAGTGTGAAAATGAACCGTGCTATCATTTCCTTATTGTTTTGCGTGCTTTTCTTCTAAATTACAGTCGAATCTGGTTATAACGACATCGATTTATACGACCTCTCGTCTATAGCGTCAGATATTTTGTGGTATCAATTATTTCCCCACTTTTAACAACATTATACTGCGCGGCTAGAACAACTCTCGCTTATAACGGCACAGTATGTCCAGTCCCTTTCTTGACGTTATAACCCAGTTCGACTGTGTATTTTAAGGTGGTACATCTGCTTCGCGTACAGTTGCTGTGAAATATCTGAATTGCGGTACACGTTTCTGTCGTATTCACCACGTCTGGAATGTTATGAACGCTATCACTGAACTCACGAAAAAATTAAGCGTGAATTGCATATCTCATTGTCTACGAAAATTGTAGTCGGGCTGTAGAAAATACGGCACTTCTAACCATGATATATTTCACACATGCTTGTAACGCGAGGTGTATTAAGGCTCACATATGAAGGAGAGTACTGACGGTTTGTCGCGCCTCAAGAAAGTTGCAATTTCGCGATATTGCATGTTTTTGCCCTTAGCCTTGATTTTCAGGTTGTTGTAATACCGAAGCGGTAGCACAATGTTTAAGGTGCCGTGCAACAAATCGGAAGGTTGCTGGTTCGATCCCAGCTGGTGTCAGTGGATTTTTCATTGACATAAAATCCTTCCGATCGCACTATGTCCCTGGGGGTCGACTCAGCCTCT
>Ga0123357_10003933_pt1 | contig 17257 bp, 14 predicted proteins | sample TergutEmb28metaG_FD_89873 | JGI IMG/M metagenome (GOLD analysis project Ga0123357, IMG submission 89873) | Embiratermes neotenicus P4 segment gut microbial communities from Petit-Saut dam, French Guiana - Emb289 P4 | ecosystem: Host-associated > Arthropoda: Insects > Digestive system > Gut ... | reverse complement strand
GCTTGGTTAAAGGTTTCGCGAGCACGTGATGAAACGGAGTTGAACCAATTGCTCATGACGGCTTAAGTCGGCCGCTTTCGACGCGAGTTGCGTCGATGAACCAAAAATCGTCAGGCGCTCGTTTTTAGGCCAGTAACGTCACAACATTGCAGTGACGCGGCAATCGAAAGCGGTCACGTCAGCTCCATCACCCGCTTTTCGAGTCCTCGTCCCTTCGCAACAGCGCTGATGCGCGCTTGGTTTTGCAAAAGCAACCAAAGCACATGCCCGATGACAGCTTCGGCGTCGATCGAGCCGCGATCGAAAAAGACGACGAGCTCGCGCTCTTCCTCGTTCCATTCGACACGCTTGACCATTGGCAAGTCGCGCACCGCTGCAATCGGCAAAGGGCCCTCGGCAAGGTTGATGCGAATTTCCTCGCTTGCCGCGGTTAGCTCGGAGATGGAGCCTGCAGCAACGATGCGGCCTTGATCGAGAATGGCAACATCGTCACAAATCTCTTCGAGCTCGTGCAGGTTGTGGCTCGAAACAATGAGTGTCGAGCGACCTTTTCGCGACTTGATGATTTGGCGAACCTCGTACGCAACGCGCGGGTCGAGTCCCGCGGTCGGCTCGTCGAGTAGCACCACGTCAGGATCGCCAAGGAGCGCTTGTGCAAGCTGCACGCGTTTGGCCATGCCGTGCGACAGGCTCGAGCAGCGCAGGTTCCACCAGTCGTTGCCGTCGACTTCGGCAAGAACTTCACGCACGCTCGACTCGAGCCTGTCTTTCGGGATGTCTTGAAGTGCGCCCAAGTGCAAAAGGAATTCACCCACCTTGTCGGAGCCGGGCAAAAGCGCATCTTGCGGCAATACACCAATGCGCGACCTTAGCTCGTCGACTTGCGACGGCGCATACCCAAGGATTTCAACGAGACCCTCGGTTGGCTTGAGAAAACCTGCCATCATCGAAAACGTGGTGGTTTTTCCGGCTCCATTCGGACCAATGAGGCCGTAGACCGAGCCGGCGCGAATACGCAGCGACACGCCGTTGACCGCGGTTTTCGCACCGAAGCGTTTCGTTACCTTCGTCAAGCGAACGGCGAAGTCGGAATCTTCGGATTTGTTGGCCTTCTTTTTCGTGCTGCTTGTGCTGTTCGGCTCGCCGGGCTCGCTGGGCTCGGCCTTGGCTTCGGATTCTTGAACCGGCATTTCGGACTCTTGGACGGGCATTACAAGTCTCGCCGGCTGAAGAAAAACGATCCCGCCCCGACGTAGGCCGCGGCCATTCCTAAGCACGCCCCAAGACCTGTAAGAAGCTTGTCGACGTGTGGATGCAAGAGGAAGCGATCGTAATGGTTCGGATAGACATACACCAGAGCGCTGGCATGCGATGCATCCGACGCTAGGCCAATGAGGTAAACAACCCAAAGCGTGAAGAACGCAGCGAACGTCAAGAGCAGCGCGAGAACCGGACGGCGGAACAGCGAACTGACGAGCGTTGCAATGGCACACCAAGCAGCGCTCATCGGAAGCGTCACGAGCCACAACTTGAGACCCCAGCCAACCGCTGCGGCCACCGTTGCGTCGCCGCGCGCCACGCAGACGATCCAGACGAGGGCGTCGAGCGTCAAGGTAACCGCTGACACGGTCACCCAAAGGCCCATCCACTTACCAACGATGTACGACCAGCGCCGAGAGCGAAGCGCCCAATAACGCACGCTGCGATGTTGGATGTCGGGCGCAACAGCGTCGAACCCCATCAAGGCAACCAGCAGCGGCGTCAGCATGACCGTGAGTTGGAGCAGCATCAAGAGGACTAAAGGCGCGGTGGCCAACGCCTGCGCAATATCGGCGCTACCATAGGCCTTGGTGAGGCCCTCCACACGGGCCTCCCTCAGTTGCTCGGCGGCGATCGCGCTGAAGTCCCGTTGCCTAATTTCATCGAGCTTGGCGATGAGCAGCGTGATGCTCACGCCGCCAAGCAGCGAAAGCACCGCGAGGATGACGCCTTTCACGCTGCGGAAGTTCCTAAGCAGTTCGCGCGAAACAACGATTTGGATTTCAGAAGCCGGACTCACTTCGCCACCGTAAACGACACCGCCGCCATCAAGCAAACCTATCGAGCAAGCTCGAGCCATGGCTCAACCATTGAAAATCTATTCCTTTCTAGTGCTTACGTGCCAAGGCTGTGCCAAATCTGGATGGCGCCCTTGGACCGCGTTCGAAAAATCTCGACGAGGCCACCAAAACGACGTAAACGTTCCTCCCGCAGCCATACGAAATATGGCCCTGTCGACCCGGAAACGTGAACCCCGCCAGGCCGGAAACGGAGCAACGGTAGCGCGGAAAGGTGTGACAGGGCCTTCCCTATTTTGTAGCCGCTTGTAGCCGTTTTTTTTGCGTTTGCAGCGTTTGACGAAACTGTGGTGGCACTCGCCTCGTCTTTCCGGTAGTCAGAAGACAGGGGGCCCGCCGCGTTCGCGCCCGGGCGTCCGCAAGGTTTTTCCCGGGCTTAGCCCGGGTTCATTGTCTATTTAGTCAACCAAATTGCTGGGTTCCATCCCTGGGGGTGATCCGGCATGCGCCCAAGGGCGAGCGCGCAAGCCACCTCTTTTGCACAGATGTGGTCGTCGACTGATGAAAACCGAGTCTCGTACTCCCACCACTGCTACTACCGCTGCGCTTCCGGCGTGCACTAGGTTTGCCACCTGGAACACGCGCAACACGCGCAGAAACGAGGACCACATCCCCTCGGGTCGGCGGGCAAAGCCTAAAGTAGCAGGCTCTCCAAGCCTGAGGTGCCTGGGGTGGTGCGTCATGGAGACTTTTCTCGAGTCGACTCCCCATGCGCGATACGTCCTTGGGCGGGAAAGCAATTCCTGTCCATGGCCAAGAACATCCTCGTCATTAGCTGCGACATTCACGAGACACGCGCAGCGCTAATCGAAAACGGCATCATTGCCGAGCTTCACATCGAACGCAAAGGCCGGCAATCAAGCACGGTGGGCAACGTTTACCTTGGCAAGGTCACTCGCGTGCTACCTGGCCTGCAGGCGGCGTTCGTTGACATCGGCCAAGAGCGCGCTGCGTTTCTTCACGTTGAGGACCTCATTCGGCCCGATGACTTCGACGAGTATCTTGCGGGCGGCCGCAAGCTTGCCCGCGGCGACGCCGAACTCATCGACATCGACGAAGGCGACGACGACAGCGAACTCGTGGCCGCATCGAGTTGCTCGAGTGTTCTGGAGCATGAATCGCACGAGCCCGCAAAGGGCCTGGCAGTCCAGAAGGTAGCGACCGCAGAGAGCGCACTTACCGAGCCAGAGCCAACCTCCAGCAACACGAATCTCGACAGCGCAGCCGGGCCCGCAGACTGGCCAGTGCCGTCGCCGCCGGTTATCACGCAAGCGAGCGAGTCGGGCGACGAAATCCTCACTCCCGAGTCGCGAAACGACAGCGACGAGGAACACGATGCGTTGTCTACGCACTTCCCCGAGGACGTCGCGAGCGAAGTTCTTCTCGACCATGTGCAACCCGACGCGCCGCTTGCCACGGTATCGGCAAAGGCGCTGGACGACGACGAAGCAACCGAAACGGACGACGACGATCTGCTCGACAGCGACGACTTGGATGGTTTCGACATGCCGGGCTTCACGGTTTCCGAGCCGGGGGAACCAATTCCGCGGGCTCTGTCGCCAGCGCTCTCCCGCGATCGCGGTGATTATCGCGGTGACTATCGTGGCGGGCGGAGGCGCCGTGGCCGAAGCCGGCGTGATGGCGATCGCCCTAGCGGTGATGCACGAAGCAGCCGCGCCAGCGAACATCGCGGCGGTCGCGGCGGCGGCCGCTTAGCTCAAAGCCTGCCAGGACGCATTTCGAAATCCACGCCAATCCGCGAGGTGATTTCCGAAGGGCAAGAAATCATCGTTCAGGTTACCAAAGACCCCATTGGCACCAAAGGCGCACGGTGCTCGAGCCACATATCGTTGCCAGGTCGCTACGTGGTCTACCTGCCAACTGTTGACCATATTGGCATCTCCAAGCGCATTGGCAACGACAAGGAACGCGCGCGACTGCGCGAGACCATTGAAGCCATGAAGCCACCAAGTGGCGGGCTCATCGTGCGCACCGTTGCTGAAGGTCTTACGAAGAAAGATCTCAAGCAAGACGTTGGGTACCTGGTTCGCCTTTGGGGTGAAATCGCAAAGAAGCGCGATGGCAAGAAGGCCCCGCAGGTGCTTTCGAGCGAGCTCGATTTGGTGCTCAAAGTTGCGCGCGATCTGTTCACCGACGAGGTGCACGAGGTGGTGATCGACGACAAGCAGCAATACGATAGGCTTTGCCGCTTCGTCGAAATGTTCGCGCCTGACCGCGTGAAAGACGTAAAGCTGTACGACGAAGAAGAACCCATTTTCGATGAGTACGGTATCGAAGACGAAATCGGCCGCGCGCTTGCACGCAAGGTTCCTCTTCCATCGGGCGGCTACCTGATCATCGATCAGGCCGAAGCGCTTACCGCGATCGACGTGAACACAGGTCGGTTTGTCGGCAAGGGCAGCAAAGACATGGAAGAGACGATTGTCAAAACCAACCTCGAGGCCGTGAGCGAAATCGCCTACCAGCTTCGTTTTCGCAACATTGGCGGGCTCATCATTTTGGACCTCATCGACATGGAGAGTCATAAAAATCGCGAAAAGGTGCGCCGCACGCTCGAGGACTTGCTCCAAAACGACAAAGCGAAAACCACGCTCAACCGCATCTCGGAGCTTGGGCTCATCGAGATGACTCGCAAGCGCACACGTGAAAGCCTTGGCCGGCTCATGCACGAGCCGTGCTTTTATTGCGACGGCACCGGCCAACTTCAGTCGAAGGAAACCATCGCCTACGAAATTTTGCGTGAAATTCGCCGAAAGCGTGACAACCTTCCGGGCTATTCCGTGGTTGTCAACGCGCACCCAGCGGTTGCGGATGTTCTCAACGGTGAAGAGAAAGAAGCCGTAACAGAAGCCGAAAACCGCTTCATGCGTAAGATTTTCGTGGTTCCCCGCAAAGAGTACCACCTCGAGCAGTTCGACTTGCAGGGCAAGTAGTACTTCGACTCATCGATACAGTAGGTGTTCATGAGCAGCGACGGCGAGAAGCGAACCGATGAGCGCATCACAATCAACAAGGAGTTTGAGTCCTTCGATGCGTTCATCCAAGAGTACGTGACGAACATCTCCCGAACAGGCGTTTTCGTCCGCGCGCAGAACCCTTTGCCAGTGGGTACGCGTGTCAACCTTAGGTTCACGGTCATTATGGATGACATCGAGACCATCGAGGGCGTTGGCGAGGTTGTTCGCCTCGAAAAAGACGGAATGGGGGTCGTGTTCCGCGACCTGTCGGCCTACTCGAAGGATCTCATCGACAAGCTACTCACGGCCCGTCCCCGATAAAAAAGGACGCCAACGTAGAAATCGCGTCAAATCGAAAGCAGTCTAGACCTGGTCCGGCGATCGTAGTAACCAGCACATTTCGGAATTCCGGATGCGCCTTGTTCTCGTGCGCGCTCCAGCGCTCGAGGCGCGCGGCCCGGTCTCCAAGACGAGGACGACCCATGAAGAACTTGCCTCTTCTCCTAAGTGCTGGCGCACTTGCAGCCATGGTTGCTGCTTGTGGCAGCAGTTTTCCACCACCCAATGATCGGTTAGCAAACGCCGAAGCCGCATCGCGTAGCGCGCGTGAGCTAGGCGCTGACCGCAACCCACAAGCTGCTCTGCACTTGAAGTTCGCAAGAGAGCAGATTGATCATGCCAAAGTGCTCATGGCAGACGGCGACAACAAGCGCGCCGATCGCGTACTTCAACGCGCCAACGCGGATGCCGAGCTGTCGGTCATGCTAGCAAAAGAGGTCGAGGCAAAAGCCGAGGCCGATAAGGCGCAAGAGCGCTTGACGAAAGTAAAGGCCGGAAGGTGATTGCTATGAGACTACTCCATACTTCTCTTGCTTCTCTCCTCGTCCTGATGGTGGGTTGTGGCTCCACGCTCCCCCCCAAAGAACTGGTCGACGCGCGAAAGGCGTACCAAAAGGCAGCAAGCGGCGATGCCGCGCAGCAAACCCCTGCCGAGCTCGACGACGCCAAGAAGGCGCTCGACGTTGCGGAGCGCTCGTTCAACGAAGATGGGGACGCACCGCAAACCAAAGATCTCGCTTACGTTGCCAACCGAAAAGCCGAACTTGCCGACTCGACGGCACGCTTGGCGCTCGCCAAAAAAGCGCGCGAGGCAGCTGAACGCGAAGCGCAGAACCTTCAAGTCGACGAGCTTCACAAGGCGCGAACCGATCTTGCGAGCACGAAAGACCAACTTGCCCGCGAGAAAGCCGCGCGTGAAGAAGCGGAACGAAGAATCAACGATCTGAAAAAGATCGCCACTGTCCAGCAAGAGCCGCGCGGCATGGTCATCACGCTGTCGGGCTCGGTGCTCTTCCCGACGAACGAGTCAAACCTTCTTCCAGGCGCAATTGCCAAGCTAGACGACGTTGGCGAAGCCCTCGTCAAAGGCAACCCCGACTCGAACATCACGGTGGAAGGTCACAGCGATTCGCAGGGCCAACGCCAGTACAATATGGACCTTAGCCTGAAGCGCGCGAACTCGGTAAAGGCCCAACTGGTCAAGCACGGCGTTGCTGCTGACCGCATCTCCACGGTGGGTGTTGGTCCCGACCGCCCGATCGCCGACAACAAAACGGCCGAAGGGCGCGCGAACAATCGACGCGTCGAAATCATCGTCGAGCCACCCAAGAAGTAAAAATTCGTACCGGCAGTGTAGGGGCGTATGGCCATACGCCCCTACACGCAACACGCACTTTGTTGGTTGTAGGGGCGCCATTTATGGCGCCCAACCGCGCCATTTTGGAATCCATATCATTGGCCGATCCAGAGGGCGCGATAAATCGCGCCCCTACAACCCAAAACATTACCAGCTCAATTTGCTGGCCATCTGGTCCGCCATATAAACGGCGATGCGCTCGTGGTATTCGGCGTCGCCGTGCCCGTCGCAGGCCGTGAGTTCGTCGTCGGTGGATGGGGTGGGGTCAACGAAGTAGACTTTAGCGTCGCCGGCGGCATTGTGCTCGTCCACCACGGTGCGAAGGCCTGTCTCGACGTTGGTTCGCCGCCCATATCCGGGCGGATACGCATCGGTGAGCACGGCATACGCCATGAGGAAAATGCTTGTTTGGGGATATTGCGTGCGAATGGTGTCCGTAAGCTCACGCACTTTCTGGGTAAAGCCATCGAGCGGCGCAGGCCCCGGGTCGCAATTAGGTGTCGACGAAGTGCACCCCTGCCCCTCGTTGTAGTCGTTGCCACCAAGCGAAACAACGACGGCGTCGGGCGTATACGTATTCAAATCGAAAATGGCACTCGGATCGACCGGATTCGATCGCGGGTAGAGAATGCCAATCACTTCGAGATCGGGGCGCCAAATATTGTAATAAAAACCTTTGCCGCTAAAGACCGTGGCATTTGATTCCGCCTGAAGCTTCTGCGCGAGACGCTCGCCCCAGGCCTGGCGGTAGTTTGCATTGTGTGCCGACCAGTCTGGACCCGGCAGGCATGTGCCGGTAATGGACCCCATGTAGCCGAATCCCGATACATCGGAATCGCCTACAATTTCGATTTTGCGCTTGAGATGCAACGGCGGCGGCAAAAGCGTGCCGCCTGCGAAATCGAATCCGAGGAATTGTGTCGTACCGTTCTGCCCCTCACTCCGCCGGTAGATTTCCACCTTGTGCGTTCCGGGGGAGAGATTCGACGCAAGCGTGTAGGTGTTGTCGCCTGCGGTCAAGATGAGTGGGCTTTCGATATCGTTCCACTGATCGTCGATCGCAACATCGTATTCGCTTGGGCCTGAATCGAGCACCGTCTCGTTCATGCGAACGGAAATGCTTGGTGCGTCTTGAACGTTCGCGATGATGCGGACCCCAGGCCAGCCAAGGACAGGGCCATTCGAATCGCGGTTGTCGGTACGCCCGATGATTTGCACGGCCGGAGGCCCAGGATCTTCCACCGGTTCTGGTGCTGGCGTTGGGCTTGCGGAGCCGCCGCCGTCATCAGCAATGGGAACGGGTGGCGCGGATGGGTTATCGGGAGCCGTCGAGCCGGGTAAAGGATTGTTGGTCGAGCTACTGGGGTTATCTCCACCGTTGCATCCAAAAACGAACGCAAGAGTAAGAGCTACCGACATGGCGCGCGCAGCGTGAATCATCGGTCGCGAGCGTAAGTCCCACGCCAAACCCCGCAATGCGACGACGAAATCGACGAGCTAACAGGATGACGAATGCGTCTTTTGGATGTAGGGGCGCCATTTATGGCGCCCGACCGCGGCATTTTTTGGAATCCATGCCATTGGCCGACCCGAGGGCGCGATGAATCGCGCCCCTACACAGGCAGGGCGCGTCCGGATTCAATGCCCCAAACCCTTGTTGGGCACCTGAATGGTTTCGCACCGTTCTACGCACGCCGGATCGTCGCTGCATTGCCGCGAGCAATCCGTAATTCCCGTGCGTTTTTTCTCACACTTCGAGTCACGCTCGCATCGCATCGGATCGCGCTGTGCCGCGTTGCCAACCGACGCACATCCGAACAGCAGCGCCGCCAAGGCCACAGTTCCCAAAAGCTTTGATGCAAACGTCGTATTCATCGCAAACCTCTGGCTGCTGGCGGTGCCGCTGGCGGGGGATGCGTTCGATCGAGCGGAGGCCTGTTACGCAAGCATTGCTCAATGGCGGGCTCGATTGCGCGCATGGCGTCGGGCAATGGCCCGAGGGGCCCGCGCGCCGGCGGCCGGCCCATTACCGGCGCAAAGATGCGCGAGCGATCCGCCTGATCACCCACGCTTAGCCATATGAACAGCGCGCGGCCTCTGATGTTCTCGAAGGGCACGCCAGCGCCTTGATAGTCGTGCCACGCCCGCGAATCGTGGCTGTTGTTACGGTTGTCGCCCATGACGTAAACCTCACCGGGTTTCACATAGAACGGGCCCTCGTATTCGCGACGAGACGCAAGGTGATCGTAGAGCGTGAGGTATGCCTCGTGCTCGAGGTACTCGACGTAGATCGTGCCTTCATGGCGCAGGCCGTTGGGCACATCGAGGTAGGAATACGTTCCTGCGTTGCAACTCGGAACTTCCCAGCCGTTGATGATCGGATGCCCCCCGCGTGCCTCGAGCTTGTCGCCAGGAACAGCAACCACGCGCTTGATGAAATCTTGCTCCATGTTTTCGGGATACGCGAACACGATGACATCGCCGCGCTCGGGTGGCATACGCGACCATAAGCGCTTTTGTGTCCACGGGATTGCCGGGCCATAGATAAACTTGTTCACGAAGATGTGATCCCCCACCTGCAATGTGGGAACCATCGAGGGCGTTGGGATTTTAAAAGCCTCGACAACGAAAGCCCGGAGCGTCAGCGCGACCGCGATCGCCACCAGAATCGACTCGGCGTATTCACGGATCTCGCTCTTGCGAAAGCGGCCGAGATGCTCGTCCACCTCGGCCTCGGCCCGTTCGAGCGCGCGACAGAACGCGTCCTCGTCAAAAGGCTCTTTCGTCATTTCGTCTTCGAGTGCATTGAGCGACGCTTTTAGCGTGTTGCGCTGCTGCAAAGGCACGTCACGCAAAATGGCATTGCGATTCTGATTGAAGATCGCCTCGGCGTCTTCGAGCAGCGCACGCGCATGTTCAAACGGCCCGCCCATGCGGCTTGGCAAATCCGCGCGAAGTGGCGGATAGGCGTGCGACGCGAGCGGCAAGCGACTGCGTAGCGCCCAGAAGACCATTTCGAAAAGCGTGAAGGATACAATCGCCATGGGTACGGGCTGCTCGCGCACCCAACCCTCGACCCACCCGAGAACGCCGCCACGCTCGACACCGCTTGGTGGCGTCAGTCCGAAAACGACCATGCACGCGAGCGCAAAGGGCACCAGCACGAACCAAACAGCGAAATAAAGCAGACGCAAGATGCGCACCGGCTGCCGAGGCCGCCCCGGCTCGCCAGCTTCGCCAGCGCCAGCACCGCTACGGCGCACGCTTCGCGCGGGGCTGACTCCACGCGCTTGGGCGACAGGCTTACTTGTCAAGCTTGCCGCGCTCGAGGAAGCACTCGTTGTATCGGTCGCCTCTTCTTTGCTGCTCACGAATTTGCTGCTCACGAAGCGCTGCCAATCTGAATGATGTAGTTGATAACTGCCGCGCGGTCGTCAAAACCGTTTGTCGGGGGAGAGACCTGCCCCGCACTCGCGGAGTTGTCGAAGACGACGTAGTACATCCCGGGCGGAACGGAAATCGCGTGCGTAAACGCAGTGCCCGCGCGCAGAATGCCAGCGACAATTGGGGGTGCGGCAAGTGGGCCTGCTACCGCGGATTCGTAGTAGAGGTTGAGCGAAGCTTCTGCTTCGGCCTTGCGCATGACCATGACATCGACCGCCGGTGTGCCGTCGAGCGATGCGGTTACGAAGAGCGCGCGGCCGCTCTTGTCAACCGGAATGGGTCCGATGAAATCGCGTTGGTTCTGATGCACTTCTACGCGCTCGTTCTCGTAGGTAACGCGGTCGCTGCCGTCAACCCGACCAACCTGCCGATCGACCTGATAGGGATGAAACGGCTTTTTTCCAACGGGCACGATGCCGAGGCCCAGCTCGCTCGTATTCGCAGTGTGAATGACGGTGAAGCCATCGCGCAGCTTCGAAGTAGCGAGCTGGTTGCCAAAGGTGTCGCCGATTGACGTGAGCCCGTTGAAAAGCGACGCCGTGGGATCTTCCACGCGGTGAATGCGAAAGGCACTCGCGTCAATCCGGCTTGGACGGAAGTACGCGTAGAGATCGCAGCGATCGTTTTCCGATAGGAGGAAGTCGTAACGGTAAAGAGCCGATGTTTCCATATTGAACGTCATTTTCTTGGTGACGTTCGTGTACGCATAGCCGAAACCGCCGATGCGAACATAAAGGTCGTCAGACTCTGGGGCCACGCACTTGGTCGGGTAGAAGCGGCCGACGATGGGCGAGTCGGGCGACATGCGCAAAGGAACATTGCGATCGAGCACGTGCCGGCAAAAATCTCCCATGCCCTGGCGGAGCAAGCCCCGACGCATGGAGCGATTCGCGGGATCGCTCAGCGTAGCGCGAAGAATGCACTCCTTCGATCCACATCCAACGGCGCCAATAGCGGTGGAAGCGACAACGGCACAAGCCGTGGCAAATGCAAGCAGCCGTGGCGAAGCCAAAACCATAAGCCGAAAGGCCTCCCGGGCAGCCGGCGTTACGCAGCCAGTCGTGGCTGCCCCGTGGCTTCAATCACCGAACGCCAAAGCTCGCCGTTCGGATCGATCCGCTTTGTTTCCGAAAGCGCAAGAGGCAATGGAACATGCGTGAAGACACCGTTCCAACGGCCAACCATGACGTCGGTTTTGCCTGCCATGGCTGCGTGAACCGCGTCGCGCGCAAGGGCATCGCAGAATACGGCGTCCATCGCGTCAGCAGCTACCCCGCGAAGCATGTAGCTCGGATCAATGTATTTGAGTACGACAGCGACATTGCGACCGGCGAAATGACGCAAAATAGTATCTTTGAGATACGGACCAATATCGAGCGCCGCAGCCGAAAAGCGCAAGTTGCCCGACGCGTCGCGAGTTGCGGGCTGTTCCCCTGTCTTATTCGCGGGATTAGGCGCGACATTAGCGAGATTCGCGGCGAGGCTCCGGCCGCACCCTTCCGCAGCAACCACAACGGCGTGACCACGCACGACCAACCGATGCTCGAGATACGCGAGCAGGCCAGCAGGACCTTCAAGCTCGTAAGGAACCTCGGGCACGAGGCAGGCATTCACGTCGTGGCTGGCAATCGAAGCGTGAGCCGCAATAAACCCCGCGTCGCGCCCCATCAGCTTGACGAGACCAATGCCATTTCGAGTCGAAACGGCCTCGGTGTGCGCGGCGTCGATGGCGTCGCGAGCGTGGGCCACGGCAGTTTCGAAACCAAAGGTTTTGTCGACAAAGGCAACGTCGTTGTCGATCGTTTTTGGAACACCAACGACCGCGAGAGGCACGCCGCGGCGCGCGGCTTCTTCGAAGAGCACATGCGCACCACGCATTGACCCATCGCCACCGATGACAAGAAGAACGTCGATGCGCTCACGCATGAGCGTTTCAAGCATCGCGTCGGGCGGATGCAGGCCACGCGCAGTTCCAAGCACGGTTCCGCCGCGCGTGTGGATGTGGCGCACGTTGTCAGGGCCGAGGCGCGCGAGCGGCAGCTTCGATGCTGGGTTTAGCCCGTCGAAACCATAGCGAACGCCAAAGATATCTTTGACGCCGTAGGCAAAAACAAGCTGGAGCACCGCCGAGCGGACGACGTTGTTGATGCCGGGGCAAAGCCCCCCGGCCGTAACGATTGCCACGCGCGTTTTGGCTGGCTCGAAGTAAAGGTGCTCGCGAGGTCCTGCACGCTCGAAGGTCTTCGACGGATCGAGCGCGCCAGCCGCGCGTGCAGACTCGAACTCGACGTCTTTGAGCACCAGAGCATCGTCGGCTACATAGGGCGGCAGGTCATCGCCGATTCTGCGTGAAAGCCCGAGCGGCGACGGGATAAGTCGCGGTCCAAGAGAGAGCACGCTCGATGCACGGGCTTTTTCCATAGGTACCATTCCGATCGCGCCGGGTGCAGAGAACATACCTGCAGTAGAGGCCGAGATCTATCCGTATGCCGCTACAGTAGAATCGATCATGGTGCGGTTCGAGGCGGTGGAGAAGTCGTTCGAAGGTCGCGTGGTCATCCACGAGACGACACTCGAAGTCGGTGTAGGCGAACGTCTCGCACTCATTGGCCCGAGCGGCTGCGGCAAGTCCACGCTGCTGCGGATGATCCTTGGCATGGTAAAGCCCGATCGAGGCTTGGTTCGTGTGGGTGGAGAGCGCGTAACAGACGCCAATGTGCGCGCCGTTCGGCGCCGCATTGGCTATGTCATTCAAGATGGCGGGCTCTTCCCGCATCTCACGGCAGAAGACAATGTAATCTTGGTAGCGCGCCTGAGTGGGCTGTCGCGAGTCGAAATAGCCGCGCGCGTCCACGAGCTCGCCGATCTCGCGCGTCTGCCGCGATCGCTTCTCCATCGCTTCCCGCGTTCGCTGTCCGGCGGGGAACGACAGCGAGTTGGTCTCATGCGGGCACTCATGCTCGACCCCGATGTGCTCTTGCTCGACGAGCCCCTTGGCGCGCTCGATCCGATCATTCGCGCACAGCTGCAGGAAGATCTGCGCGAGGTGTTTTGCGCCCTGAAAAAAAGCGTCATCGTTGTCACGCACGACATGGGCGAGGCCGGCTACCTCGCGGAAAGCATCGCGGTAATGCGTGCCGGGAAAGTTCTGCAACGCGGCGATGTCCGCGCCCTCACGGGCACACCGGCCGATCCATTCATCACAGAATTCGTCAGCGCGCAGCGAAGCCTTGCGGAGGCCGTTCGGTGAGAGCATGTTTACTAGCCGTAGCGAGCGAATCGAGGCTAGGGCGGAGCGCGAGGAGCCCGCGTAAGCGTACGTTGTTGTACGTGCGCAGGCACCGCAGCGCCCAACCGACGCATCGATTCGCGCAGCAGGCTGGTAAACATGCTCTGAGGCTCCCCCAAAAGCTTTGCCTGTGCATGCTCGCTCTGCTGCTGCTGGCAACGGCCAGTACCGTTCACGCGCGTGGCGCTGACCAGGCCGAACAGCCCAAGGTGCGCGTGGGCTCGAAGCGATTCGTCGAGTCGTACATCCTCGCCGAAATGGTCGCCGAGCTCGCGCGCCAACAAGGAATGATGGCCTCGCACGATCTCGGGCTCGGCGGCACCGCCGTTGTTTTTCGCGCCATCGAAGACGGAGAAATCGACGCCTACCCTGAGTACACGGGAACACTCGCTGAAACGATCGTGCCGACCGTACCGACCGTGCCAGATGGGCGGCGCTCCTCGCAGGTCGATCTCACTTCGCTTCGCCGTGCCCTTGCACCGCACGGTCTATCGTTGTCCGATCCCATCGGCTTTGACGACACGTATGCGCTCGCTGTTCGACGCGACGTCGCAACGAAGCTCGGGCTCCGCACCGTGACCGATCTGGCGTCACACGGCGAGCTTCGCGTGGCTCTCAGCCACGAGTTTGCCGGTCGAAACGACGGCTGGCCTGGTTTGTCGGCACGCTACGGCCTTGGTGCCTTTACCCCGCGATTGCTCGATCACGCACTCGCTTACGAAGCCGTCTCGCGCGCTTCGGCCGACGTGATCGACGTTTACACGACCGACGCGAAGATCGCCCGCTACAACCTTGTGATTCTCGACGACGACCGCGCATTCTTTCCGTCGTATAGCGCCGTGGTCGTCTACCGCACCAAGCTTTTGCAACATACACCTAATTTCGGGCGCGTCCTTGACCGGCTTAGCGGCTCGATTGACGCCGAAACCATGCGCCGCCTCAACGCGCGCGCGGAGCTCGATGGCGTTGCCTTTGACCGCGTTGCAAAAGACTTCCTTGCGGCTCCCGGCTCCCACAGCTCCACATCGTTCTCCGCCGCGCCGTCCGCCATGCCAGCGCGGCTTGCGCTCGGAACCTGGGCGGTCATCCTGCGCCATGGGCCGCGCCATGTCATGCTCGTTGCGATCTCACTCCTGTTCGCAACACTGCTTGGTGTACCTCTCGGCATTCTTGCTCATGCGCGCCCGCGCCTCGGCGTGGCTTTGCTCGGCACCGCGGGCGTCGTGCAAACCATTCCGTCGCTTGCTCTCTTCTGCTTTTTCATTCCAGCCTTCGGCATTGGTCCGGTCCCTGCCCTACTCGCACTCATGCTGTATGGCCTTCTGCCAATCGTGCGAAACACGCACGCAGGGCTTGCATCGATCCCAGCCGAACTCCGCGAAGCGGCCCTTGCGCTCGGTCTTTCGACGCGCGAGCGCCTCGTGCACGTCGAGCTTCCCCTCGCGTCGCGCACCATCATTGCAGGCATAAAAACAAGCGCCGTCGTGGCTGTTGGCAGCGCCACCATCGCGGCGTTCATCGGCGCCGGAGGCTTCGGCGAGCCAATCAGCACGGGCCTATCGCTCAACGATGTTCCAACGATTCTCGAAGGCGCGATCCCCGCCGCTTTGCTTGCGCTCGTGGTTCAAGGGCTCTTCGCTATCGCCGAATGCGTTATTGTTCCACGTGGGCTGAGAGAGGCGAGGTGAAAATGGAGATAGATCTCACTTCGATGCCGCCAACCAAGCTGGAGGCGACGCCAACATCGCCTGCATTCTGGTCCGCTGGCATTCGGTACGCTCGAAGTGAACGGGGAACGGCTCCCGTGTTCAGAATGGGAACAGACAATATGGAAACAAGCTTTACCGACAATTACGATAAGAGCTTTCTTCTCGATACCATGATGGGCCCCAACGCCATGCGCGTCACGGAGGAGCTGGCGTCTTTCCTGCCAATCGAGGAAGGAATGCGCATCCTCGACTTGGGCTGCGGCATGGGCATCTCGTCCATATTGTTGGCCCAGAAGTACAAGGCAACTGTTTTTGCCGCCGATTTGTTGGTCTCCCCCACAAACAATTACAAGCGGTTCGCCTCGCTCGGGCTCGCGGATAGGGTCTTCCCGATTTTCATGGACGCGACCAAGCCATTACCCTTCGCAGCCGAATACTTCGACATGCTCATCTGCGTGGGCTCCTTCCACTATTTCGGAGCGAACAAGGAGATGCTGCCCCACCTCTTACCTTGCGTGAAGCGCGGCGGGCATATCGGCGTGGCCGTGCCCGGATTGAAGTGCGACCTTTCCGACGATGCGAAAGAGAAGCTGCCATTCGACATACCAAATGTGGGGCTCTATTCGCTCTCCTGGTGGCAAGATCTCTGGAGGATGGAGGGCGCTATTCGGCTAGGGATATGCCGTGAAATGAGATGCGTTCGAGAAGCTTGGGAGGACTGGCTGACGAGCCAAAGCCCTTTCGCCCAGCAAGCTGTCCCAGAAATGCTTGCCTCGGTCGTCAAATATTTCAACCTCGTCCAAATGATCGGCCAGAAGATTTAAAGTGATCCCGCCTATCACATACCCCACACCGTGACCGAGCGGCCATCGGCGCTGCGCTCTTGCACGAAGACCTTCTCGTCCCAACTTCGCTCGCTTGGGTCGACGATGATCAGGTGGGCCTCGTCCGGGGAGCATCGATCGGCGTACCTTGCCGTCTGGGTCAATCCCTCGGCGATCGTCATTTCCACCGATCGTCGCTCGCGCACTACCTTCATCTCCACCACGAATCGCTGCTCAGCGCGCTTCCCATTCACCTGCCGAAAGAACCGCACGAAGAGATCTGCGCGCCCCGTTCCAAGTGCGTATTCGCGCTCGATTCGCCCGCCGCCGTTGACCACGCGTTGCAACCACGCCTGCAACAAGAGCTGCGGTGCCGCCTCCTCGTAGACCGCTCGCTTGTTCCAGACCTCGGAATTCTCGCGATAGAACTGCTGGAAACCCGCGAGTAGCCCTCGGAAGTCGAGTCGGCCGTCGGGAAGATGAAAAGCCGCGGCCGGGACTTGCGCCGTGAAGTCGCGCTCCATCATCGAGGTGAGCGTCCGGGGAACGATCTCCCGGTAGATCTCGTTGGCGATGCGGGCTCCCTTGGGGCGCTGCTCCACGATGAGTCCCAAGTCGACAACATACAGGCGATCTTCGTCCGAAGCCGACGTGCTCCACTCTCCTCCCGCAAGAATGGGTGCAATGACGCGCCGGACGCGTGGCTCTTTGAGCTTGTCCACGAGCTGGTCGAGGTGCGTATCGCGCCGGAGGATGAGCCGCTCCTTGGCTTCATCCACGTCATCGAGAGTGACGGGGCGCGAGCGGTCTTGAAGCGCAGGCATCTTCTCGGTCAATTCACGAGCCAGAGCGTTGACCAGCCAAGGCTGCCCACCCGTCAGCGCCATCACCTTCGGGTAGATCGGCTCCTCGAAGACCTGCCCCGTTTCGGCTGTGTGCTGCTCGTAGAGTTCACGAACTTCGGCCTCCGAGAAGTTCCCCAGCCGCAGCGACTCGGTTTTGATGTTGAAGGCGCTTCCCCCCGTGATGATCTCGCCCGTCGAGGTGTGGATGCGATAGTCGCGCACATCGCGCACGCCGCAGAGGACCACGGAATGAGGGAAGGGGCTGGGGCGAGCAATGTAGCCATTACGGAGTTGTCGCAGGATGGAGACGAGCGTGTCGCTGACCAGGGAGTCAATCTCATCGATCAGCAGGACG
>Ga0123357_10003932_pt1 | contig 17257 bp, 11 predicted proteins | sample TergutEmb28metaG_FD_89873 | JGI IMG/M metagenome (GOLD analysis project Ga0123357, IMG submission 89873) | Embiratermes neotenicus P4 segment gut microbial communities from Petit-Saut dam, French Guiana - Emb289 P4 | ecosystem: Host-associated > Arthropoda: Insects > Digestive system > Gut ... | reverse complement strand
ATCAGCGGACAGCAATTGTATAGACCGTGCTCCGTCGTCCAGTGCGAGGCTGCTGGCTACCCACTCCATTCGCATCTTTCCCCTTCACTTCCCCTCCCGTGCGTCACCGTGTGCCATCAGGTTTCGAACGCGCTATACTAACAACAGATACTGTTTCTTCCTGATTACTAGCTATTAGCCAATGTGATTATTGGACAACCATTATTATTATTATTATTATTGCTATTATTAACGGTTTTATCACCTGTCAATTTCACAGATAAACTTTCTTTCAACTTGTCTATTTCTTGATTTACTTCCAAGAACTTTGAATGGTATTCCTGCTTCTCAGCAACTATTTGACTGTTACACGCAGATATGTTATCAGAAACGTCCGTGTTGATCTGTTGTTTGACCTGAAAGTGACTGTACATCACCATCTGTATTTTCTACATGCCTACTGAAATCTATCTCCAAAACCTTTGTCTTAGCTTTAAGTTCTTCTGTAATTCTGTCTATGCGTCTGTCCGTTTCCTCAATGTGACCAGTTAACAGATCATCCAGTTTTTCACAGACACACACACACACACACACACACCTTCCATACTGTTACTCACACTTAGTATTTCAATAGCAATATCTGAGCGTAGTTTATCCATGGCTTTCTGAAATTTTGTTACTTCCCCTTCTAACTTATTCGACAATTCTGCTCTTAATTTTTCATTTTCCTCTCTAAAATGTTTTGTCAAAGTCTCTGATAAACTTTTATTATTACTTTCCATTCGTTCAACGAATCGGGAATTTTCTGTCTGTATTTTAGCATTCACGTTTTCTGCCAATTAAGTGTTATCACTGTGAATTTCCGATGTCAAATTGCCAAAGCCTTCCTTACATTCTCCATAAATATTTCTAACTGCTTTGAAAACATTGTAATATTGTCATCTGACTTCTCAGGGTTGTTAACCTGATTGTCAGGTTACTGCACTTCTTGATCACTTATTTGTACCTCAATTTGGGCGTTACTTTCTGTGTTTCCCAGGGTTTCAATTTCGGCAATATTACACACTAATTCCCTACTGTCACAGCAAGATTCTGAGTCTCGCGTTGCAGCTTCGACTCCTGTAGCCATGCTTCTACTTCTTAATTCTCTTTCTCCCGTGGTTAGTTTTGCACTATTTTAATGTACATATTTCATATCTTAAGTACCGTGACTTACATTCAGTGGCCGTTGCGTGATGTTGCAGCTGTTGTTAAGCGGTGAGGTGACATTGTTGCAGTCGACAAATGCTGGCGTCGTCGCCGGTGACCCACAAGCAGTCACAGCCGCTACTGTAGTTGGGAGTTGCGATGCCTTAAGGTGCTTTGCTCGTACCTCAAGCAGGTCTGTTGTCCGGTCGACATTTCGGCAATGTTTCCTTTACTCTCCCCAGCCGTCGGTTTTGGACTCCTTCTCTGGTCAGTAGCCAGATATAATTTCCACGTTGTTCAGCTTTCCTGCTTGTTCGAACCCCATGCCATGGACGCCAATTTCCGCTACCGTACTTTCCCGTGTGGGTTTTGGGCGTGTAGCTTCCCGTTTCTTCTCAGTTAGCCTGAAGGTCTTATCTCAGGGTAATTTATGTAGGAGGTCCCTACAAGGTCTACGATCTGCTACGACTGCTGGCTTACGAACCCAACACGTAGTTCTGGGTTTTTGTTTATTGGAGCCAGCTAACTTTCGGATTACAAATTTGAATCTTATAACATATTATTAGGTGTATCCACGGCACTTTGAGTAACCGCACGGACTTACAATGATATATTTGTATAATACGCCTTACTATTAATTATTGCCGACATTTTATAAGTTTTAACGGCGCACCCAATTTGCTTGCTCGCGACTTGCTCGCTATAAACCAGAGTGTTCCTCGCTTGCTTCTCTGTACTCTCCAAACCAAATACCGCCTATGTACCGAAATGATCCTATTTGTTGAAATTCAAATTCAGAAAACCCCATAGGCCGAATTCAACTTTTTAGAAAGTCAAATCTCATTGGTTGGCTAATTCAAGTTAGTAGACCCCAAACTTACGTTAAATTAACATTTTTGTGGTCGCTCACAGGCACTCCCACTGAATGAATAGTGTCCTCGAAGTGACAAAAGTCTCGGATTTCACTCAGAAAAACCGAGTTGCAAAACTCCTACAACTTGACAGCTGCTGGATGTGCTGTCCAGGCTCAAGCTTTTGAATGCATTAACGGCCCTCACAACCCCAGGATTTGAACTTCACTCGCCGGTCCATATCAGGACTTGAACCTGAAAATGAGTTCTTTGACTTGGTTCTGGAGTTACTGGTGAAGAATTTGGAGTAACAGTACTGGGTTCGATAGTGGTGTTGGTGGAGTGACAACACGCAATAACGTTGTGTACTGTACATGGGAACGTAAGGAGAAGCATAGAATTCCAAGGACTGCAAGTACGCAAACGGTTGTGGTAACTATCAGGTGCCTGATGGAGTGAAACTTGTCGAAGGTGAAATAATTAATCTATGTCAAAATTTTGTGACGGTGTGATGACTCTGGATCTCACTTCGTCGATTTTGCCGGACATCCTTTAGCGTCATCTGTTCGAGCAGATGTATTTCGTGGTCAGCAACGGTCGACACTCTGTCGGGTATGTAGAAGTAGGGCGTGTCAAGTGTTGTTTGCATACTCCCATGTAATTCTGGAAAGGTTCTAATTTCTTCGGTCGTTATGGAGCATACTGAAGCATTTAATATCAGACCGGCTTCAGAAAGTACTTCTGTGCGAGACGTCCAAGCGTTGTCCTTCAGGCAGCGTAGAGTAACCTGGCGTTGCTTCGGAAAATAATACAGCCATGATGATTTGTTTATGAAGGGTTGGAGTTCGGTGATTTAGCAGTAAGTGTCTTCGGCACAAATGGTTGTAAGTGGTGGCCTGAAAAAATATGCTAGCCAAACAAAGTAAAGTTTTTTTGCACTATAAACTGCCGCGTTGGCTGGGCATACGGTAATCTTGCCTGTCACACAGTTTGACAGTCTGTTTCCTTAAATAAAACGTAGTCATGTCGATTGCCTTCTAGGCCAAAATAGGAATAGTCAACAGAGCATTTAACGAAGCTAGTTTTTGACATTCGAGTGGGCAAAACAACTATTTTGTACAAGGTAAATTGACTACTAGCAGTTTTCAATGGTACGTTAACAACACGTTTAATGCCGTGAACATCACTTATTACTGAAACTAGCTAACATAACATATGCACAACGACTAGGCCCTCCTGTTTCAGAATGACTGATCTGAGATATCACCCGGGAGGGTTCGTGTGCGCCAGGCTCGACTCGTGATAACGCACGGACGGGGAGTATTCCCTCAATAGGAATCTGAGCTGGCTTTACACAAACAAGCAAAGGGAGACTTTGCTCCTCAGATTCCAACCTTCCAACCACAATCTGTCAGCAACGGGGTGCTACAACAATGTTCTTCCTAGCTCTAACAAGCCATGAATTTCCTTGCTGCCATGTAACCTCAGGGTGGGTGCTAACTGAGACCTGCTCTTGTCCATGCCGCGCCTCCGAGCTGAAAGCTGCGTCCAGCTTTACTCTCAGTGAAGATAGTGAATTCTGCGTGCCCGGCATGTGGAATGCTCAACACACGTGGCACATTGCCGATGCCGGTAAGGGACATCTTGCCGCACTCCAAGTCGATTACGGCACTTGCCTTTTCAAGGAAATCGGTGCAAAGCAGATCCGCTGCTTCGGCGGGACGAGCGCCTACTAGGAACGCGTGGGTAAATTCGCGTCCGTTCGGCGTGAAGGTGACAGACTGTAGTCCTTTTATGTCCAGGACTTTCCCAGTCACACCATGTGGTTTTTCGTGGTGACGCTTACGTCACGTCTCGACATGCCGGGCTGCAAAATCGAGAAGTTGGAGCCTCTGTCTATAATCAGACTTCTTGGCATCCTTTCTATTTCGACAGGAATAGTGGGAGTGCCTTGCTCCAACACGACAGAGACCGGTGATTTCGCAGCAGCATTATCAGGGGTGTCGACGTGGGAGCTGCCTTCGTTCTCACCTCTTACTCGTTTCCCTGATTTTTCTCTTGCCCTCTGACTTCCTGACCTTTTACTTTGGGTGACTTATTCCCCGGGGAACTCGAACGCTTCGAACTTTCGTTCGGGTTCCTTTTCCCTAGTGCGTTCGAAGGATTGGGGTTTCTCCTTCGTCTAGTAGGGCACTCCCTAGCGAAGTGTCCTAGCAATTCGCACTCATAACATCTGATTGCAGCTTCCGTCTGCACATTCCGGGCGGCTGCGGTTGATGGCTTGCTAGTGCTATGTGGAGGCTTGTAGCGCTGATTACGCAAGTGATTGACCGCTGGCGTGTCAAGTGAGCGCCGAGACTTATCGTCATCCTGGCGCGTCCGACTGGGTGACCTTGCCAACAGTCTGAGTTATCGAATCTCGCGAAAAAAATTCTCATTAAATCGTTCTTGTTTTTCGGCTTCCTGAACAGAAAGTGCTATCGATAAAGCCTGTTGAATGTTCCGCGGGTTGGCATACCTAACCCGTTTCCCAGGGGTCTCTGTCAATTCTGTTACAAAACTGGCCAGCAGCATTCGCTCTGCGTTTTCAAGGTGGATGCGCTGAGCCACCGGATCACTCGTTTTACACAATACTTTCTGCGATAATGCACGGCATCTGTCCGCAAATTGTTGAGGACTCTCATTTTTCCTATCTCGTGGTCTGTAACCGCATAAAGCGATGCTGGCCTGCGTGTGTCCTTGAACCTCCAGCTAAACACACTTTTAAACAATTGCCACGTCCTTATCGTGGAGTTCCGGGCATCCGTTATAAAATAATCTAGCTGCATCCGTAAGTTTCAGGACTGCAGTCCTGATTTGGTCCGACTCTTCCCATCTGCCTATATAGGCTGCTCCTTCGATACTGGTAAAAAATTCTTCAATCGGAACCGCCGAGTCCAAACCCGACCATTTTGGGACAAGAGAAACTAAGTGGTGGTCCTCCGGACAGACGCTTCCTTAGTCGCTGTATTTCCGCCTTCGATTCCTCTAATTATGCGTGTAAGCGTGCGTCGGCCATACTCAATTTTGAAATGCGTACTAACTATATTCCTAAACGTTCCGGCTCTAATTCCCGTCTGGTGCCTACTCAAATTTTCTCTACCAATAATTTAGTGCACGTATAATGTTAAGTCCGAATTTCCAACAGTATCAATCCCCAAATGCCGCGTGTGGTAAATGGCCGAATCCCACCGCTGCAAACCATTTTGTAGTGCCCCCGTGTAAAAGTGCGACTTCACTGATACCACGATTAAGCACTGAGTGGACTTAAACTTCAAAATTCCTACTGTATAAAATACCATTTTATAAATTGCGAAATCACAGCCACCATACAATATTCATCAGCAGATACTGTCAACTACTCTCGGCTTTATCGATGGGGATCCGAAAATCAGGATTAATGGATATTATAACGTGACCTCAATTAATTATTCAAATTTCCTAATAAATATATCTATATTCTAATCTACCAAATAAACTATCAATATCACTTCCAATAAACTTAATAATTTCCTATATGTTACAAATTTATATCCAAATGTTAATTAAAATATTTGTTTCGCCTCTTTTGTATAATTGTAATCTAAGTTTCGTTAATTTTGAATTTAGAATCTCAATCACACAACAAATAAAAATTGCCGAAGTTGCTCGACTCACAAAAGAAAAATTTATAATCAAATTGTAATTTCAATACTGTCAACAAGACAACTTTTATCAAAAGGAAACAGCTGCACCTTGTCACTATAATCACTCTGCTGCTTATCAGTTGTATATTATTTCACTTGTAACAAATCTTCAAACATGTAGACATCACACAGCCGGTAACGAGCAGCAGTTCGGAGAGCGAGCAACAAGTTGGTAAGTGAGTGAGTGAGGGCAATTAACCTAGAGCATTAAAATTTATAAAAATGGCTTTGCAACTAAGACATTCCTCGGAGTTTAGTAAACTCCGAGACGATGTCACTGCACGTTCAGGCATTCTTCCAAGTATGATGAACTGCCTGCCGCTGCAGCGTTCGCAACTGTTCATTTCCTGTTAACTTCTACCTAAAGTATTGTACAATGTAACACTGAAATATACTACATTATACAAATTAATAATAATTTACAATTATGCTCTGTATTCATTACACGATCATCAACTGTGGAATGCCTGTGTATATATAAATATTATGCTTAAAAGACGAAAAGTTGGTAAGTTAATAAAATATGAAAAAAAATATACAAATATAATATATAGGTGGCAGCATACTACTTACAAGTATGCTACTGGATCCATTTAAAATGAAAATGGCATATTTAAAAAAGTGCAGTACCTTTCTTTATTGTTGTTTGAAATTCTGTGAAAGAAATCCAACCTGGGGGTCTAGTGGAGATAAAAAGAGTAATGTGACAGCAGCCCGCATTAAATGGAATGGAATATTTGTAGAACATGTACAAGTATTACAATGAACTGCACCAATTTATTGTGTTATAAAGACAGCAGGCAGCAATGAACAGTCATATGCAGAAGGACAACCTGTACTTAGGTACTGTATATGTTCTACAAAATATTCCATTCAATTTAATAAGTGGTTGTCAATTATTCTTTCATCTCTACTAGACCCACGTCAGAATTCTTTCACAGAATTTCAAAGAATATTAAAGAAAGATACCCCATTCTCATCTTAATGCATGTGATTCTATTCAATTCAATGCAGGCTGCTGTCATGTTACTCCCATATTTCTACTAGACCCATATACAGGATTGTTTTCACACAGTATCAAAGAATACTAAAGATAATGCACTTTGTCAAATATTCCATTCTCATGATAACTGGAACCGGCAGCATACTCATAACTAGTATGCTGCCATCTATATATAATATTTCTATTTTATATTTTTTATAATTTACTAAATTGCCAACTTTCAATATTTTAACCTTAATTCTTATATCAGATATTTATATACAGGGTGATTCAGGAGGAATCTGCACTACTTTGGGATATGATAGTATGAGGGATTCTAAGCAAAAAAGTTCATACGAACATGGGTCCGATTTTGAACGGTTACGGAGTTATGGGCATTTTTAATTCCCGTACACGCCCTCATGTGAAATGCGCTTTCAAAACAACTGGCGTCTGATGGCTTACTCTTTGCATTGCAAGCATTACTTTTGCCAGCTGACTCGCACACAGTCCAGTTTCCTTATCTCAACACTTGGGAAATAAGGGGAAGGTGGGGTGGGTATTCGCCTGGCTACAAGCTGGCATTCCATGGCTAACAGTCCTTCATATTTCATATAAATTATAACTGTTTTATACATTTATAATGTATTTTTAAAACGAAGGGGGAGATCTCCTTATGCAGTATATAATTTTTCCTGCATCAATGCTTATAGAAGGCCTGATGGCTCACAATTACAGCCAAAACATGTAGCTGTGAATAAAACTGATAAAATCCAGTGCTGTGTGTGCCTGATTGAATACATATATTTGTAATTTGCTAACACCAACAAGGATGAATCATCTTTAAAAAAAATTCTGTCTGTAATGTACACGTATCAATATATATGGCAAATCTTTTTATTCAGTCCACAATTTGTAGCTGCATCTCGTTCTGTATAAATGCAAAGACTGTCTTTAGAACAGCCTCTTTAGCACCTGGACTGTTCAATAGCATTGGAAGCAGCAACACAATATCCTCCACACGCAAATCTGCAATCACAGCAGCAACAGAGGCAGCAAGCCGCTGGCGTTGAGCATTTGTCATATCATGCATGATTACTTCCGATACGGGCTTGAACTTGTCCTTGCTCATGAAATAAGCTGCACACCCTCCAACTATTCCCCCTGCAATTAATGAATCTTCCTTTAACTCAGTTGTACATGATCGCCATGCAAGTACATAAAATGTTTTGTATGATTTACAGGAGAAACGCTTGTAGCTGAGTTTGGTAGTATTATTTTACGGTAAATAAAAGCTATGACAGTGTTTGATGGAAGACATCATGATGTGCTAGAAATATACTAAAGCATTAATTAATATATGTCAAGCACAACTATTTTATTGTATATGAAGCTACATGTTTCGACCTACACAAAATCTAGTAAGTCAATTACATAAGAACTGACTTGCTAGATTTTATGCATTTTATCACTGTAAATATATTGGGATCCCAACATGTACACAGCATCTGTTGACTCGATCTGTTAGAAGGCCTGATGATGCCCGTTTAAAAAGGTCGAAACATGTAGCCTCATATACAATAAAATAGTTGTGCTTGATGTATATTAATAAATGTTTTAGTATGACAGTGTTGCCATTCTATTTAACAAAAGTAAGTATGCCTAAGGAAATGCATCCCTGCTCTTTAATACATTGTGGAGGTGTACAGTGGACATAAAGCTATATGAATTTGGAACACTGGCAGTTAAGTGTTCATGTAGTGCAGTAGGTACCATGAGGTTGACACTTTCACAATATTAAAATACCTGGAAAAAAAAATTGTATCAAATTTTCTACATGGACTTGCTTGTATTTTATCACAAGAATTTCTAAGACACAGCCAAACAGTGGTATTGTTTTCCAAGTTTTTCACTACCTGTTGATGTGTGTATGAGATGGCTGGCAAAAATCTACACAACCAATAATGCCCCTTTACTTCTCGCATGTCCATAGGAAGGGCATACCATATGCATTGTGACCAGGAAAGGACTAACCATGGTAGTAAATGGAGATGTGGTCAGCTCAATGCTAAACAGCCACAAAAAAATGGCTGTGTAGGCTTCAGTGTATGGAGGCAGTGGAACACAGAAATGCACTATCCTTGCCAGAAATTTAACTCTCTGTCACGAAGCTTGCGACCAGATAGTACACCAGCTCACCTATTCCAGCCAACATCTACACCACATTCCATACTTTTATGCATTAGAAAATATTTCTTCGAATATCAAATCTACTCCCATGACTTATGAAAACAATTCACAACCCACAAATACCACACACCTACTGCCAATCCAATTGGACCCAGAAGAATTCCTCCAGCTGCTGCTGTGGCGCCAGTAATGCAGCCACCCTTGAGTGATTCTCTGACCGTGACACGAACATGTCTATCTTCAGTTATCTGAGCCACAACACTGAGAAGCTCTCTTGAGTTTATCGGCATACTGGAGCTGTAAGTTGAATAATGTGACAAACATACCATGGAAATAAAAAATGTGTGATTCCCACAGCACTGACTTGAAAGATTGCTCTCTTCTGAGATGTAACTACATGTGGCATGTTAGAAATCTGCTGACAAACTGGGGGATACTGTGAAGGCAAGAGGGTCCTCCTAATGTAAGTTGTTCCACACAACATGATCTTACATCTGAGAAGACAGTGTTATTTGTCAGAGTATGAATCCTATAACCTTAGAGTTCTTCCACACTATACCAGAGCCAACAATTAGGCCTGTTTCAAAATTCAGTGTTGCACTTATTGTATCAGAAATAATGTTTTGTGATTTAAATTGTTGTAAATAGTTATCTGTTTGTTTATTTTCACATTCCATACATCCAAATTAAGTTACAAAAACCTTAAGGATACAGAAATTGTCATATTTTTATAAATATATCTAATACAAAACAGCTTCATACATGTTAATTATCATTCTTGTTGTTGTTAAACAATAGCTTGTATTAAAATATATTTCAAGTATACAACACATATATAATATACAATTTAAAATTATTAAAGATGAGGTATAAATACACTTCCAATGATCCCTACACACAAACCATGATTTATAATTAAAACTGTATTCTAAATACTCTTCCACTGAATAGAATGAATGTAAGTCAAGAAACCCTTTTAAGCCAGGTTTAAATAATTTTATCTCGTTTGAGAGACTTTTTATTTTAGTGGTAGATGGTTGAATAACTTTATACCAGAGTAATAAGCTCCCTTCTGGAATACAGTCAAGTTACACACTGGAGGATACAAATTTGTATTTGATCTTGTAGTAATGTTATGGATTTCTTGGTTGGTTGTATATAAATCTTTATTCTTTACCACAAATAATAACACAGAAAATATATATTGGAATTGTAAAGGCAGAATTTCTAGTCTTTTAAACAACTGTCTGCAAGAATCCCTATTTCTTGATTTTGTCATGATCCGAAACATCTGTTTCTGAATCTTAAAAATATCAGTAGTGTGTGGTGAGTTTCCCAAAAAATGATACCATATGTTATTATCGAATGTACATATGAATAATAAATAATTTTTAGAATATCCTCTGACATGAGAGGGTGCAATAACCTTGATTGCATAGCATGCCAAACTCAGCCTAGATAATATTTGATTGATGTGACATTTCCATGATAGCGTTTCCTCAATAGATATGCCTAGAAGTTTTGTGTTTGTGCTTTTGGTAATTTGGTTATTCAGCAATTTAATGTTTGAACTTAGTTTTTGACTGTTTTTTGTTCGAAACTGCAAGTAAGTAGTTTTGTTAAAATTTCAAAATAGCAAATTATTCCTAAACCATTCATTTACATTAGTGAAAACTTTAATTTATCAGCAAATTCTATAGGACTGGGATTGGTAATTATGAAACTGGTATCATCAGCACATAGCACTAATTTAGCATTTTCAGCTGTTAGCGTAGGCAAATCACTTATGTATAATAAAAAAAAAGGGCCGAGAATCGAACCTAGTGGTGCCCCATGCTTAACAAGTTCCCAGTTTGAGTAGTTGACGGTATTAGTTTTATCCTTTAATGCAAACTCTTTGATATCTCTCCGTGAGGTAGGATTTAATTAAGGCTCCAAATGCTCCTCTTATTCCATATTGTTCTAATTTTGACAGTAGGATTTTGTGGTTTACACAGTCAAAGGCCTTACTTAAATCACAAAAAATTCCTCCAACAGTATACTTATTATTCATTGCAGACAAGACCTCTTGTATCAATGTGTAAGAGGCATTGTCAGTATAAAGGCCGCTTCTGAATCCATACTGTTCGTTTGCCAATATCTTATGTAGAACTACATGTGTATAAATTCTTGTATAAATAATCTTCTCAAAAAACTTGGAAAAAGATATTAATAAAGATATTGGTCTGAAGTTGGACACATTAAGTTCGTCTCCAGTTTTAATAATCGGTATCACGGTTGAGTATTTTAATCTAGATGGAAAAGAACCGAATTCAAGGGATTTATTGAAAAGGTATGTTAGTGAGGGACTAATAAAAGGGGCACTCCATCTAAGGATTTTGATTGAAATTTCTTCGTACCCATTTGCATTTTTTGTCTTTAATGATTTTATAATCTTTGACACCAAAGAAATTAGTTCTGGTGGAGTTTGTTAGGTGCGATAATGTGGGCTTGCAATCTCGGCTCTTCTTGTGCAAGTTCCCTTACACTATACTACTACATAGCTGGCCACTAGCCAGGGAAGTCCTAGTTGGTGCAATGGACCCACTGGTAATTTGCAAAATATCATACTTAGTCCACTAAAAACTTCGCGACACCTCACCGTATCCACGTGTTATGTCTGTTGAACCATCATGATTTGAAAGGACTTATTTTCAAAAATGTATGTATATGCAAGATGTTATGCGCCATGTTACGGAGCCCATTATGTAATTAAAGTGCCGATTCTGGGATCCTGACAATTACGCATATATGTATATACATGCATACACACATTATATGCGTAACAGAGCATGAGATACATAACTTAAACATTTGCACGCACTGGAAGTCGCTGCACCCCATGCGTTCATGGTCTGGGTACGTAGTACATTTCGATTTATTTTGCATTTAACAATTGCAAACCATAAACGTTTGCAATTATAACGGTCATTTCCATTCATACATACCTATCACCAATAACGATCACTTTCATAAACCGGGGAAATACAATATCACTCACTACAAGTGCTAACCACAGATTACTATGTGCCCATGAATCAGAGTCTGATCATGTCTGACCACTGACGTCTCAAAAAGCGTATTTCCCTACCACAGCCGTCTGCTATGACACACCATCCAATCATATGAGAGAAACTATTGCAGAGTACAACGTGGTAAACTGACAGTCACGAAAATCTCGGATAACAGCGTGTGTAGGCACAAATTATTACTAGTAATATCCCAGGAAACCGCAGAATCTCAAACCACATGACAATTGCCAGTAGCCCCCGCGGCCTATGACCACATCAGTGATATGTCTGTTAATATGTACTCGTAATAATTTGTGGTCATGTACCGCTAGTCACAGATCATCAAGGGTGCAATGTACGTACTAGAGCGCGGTTTAGGGTTAGCTGTATTAGTGTGTTGGAAGGTTTTTGTTTGAGCGCAATATGCAAGCCTCCACTACTTTGTAATTTTCACTAATGTGTAATACACCCGTGGTGTTAATAAAGAAGGAATGTATGAATTTAGAATCTTAGTCATCATTATGCCATTCAGATATATGGAATACTAACATAAGTAACAGCATTTTTGTCCTGCACCCCGGCATACTGTTTATGAGTAGTTGTTACCTCTGATTTAAATACACCCGTACGTTGAATATATTCTGTTAATGTTTGTGGAATTATTTAGTTTTAAGAAAATACTGCCCTACATGCATAAGGGTATAAATGGTACGTTTGATCCATGAAGAAAATAGTTTAAAACTGATCTAATCAAATTTTTGTGGTTATGTGTATATGCCGGTACTCCAAAATGTTATCCTTTTCTGTAATTAAATAAATAAAACGGAAGTAATTTTAGAGGACAGAGGAAGTACCTGTGGTTGGAATGTGTGAAGATGAATTTCAGTGATTACTTTTGTACAATGCATGTGACCTTCACATTTCAGAAAGAAGTGAAATAGCTTGGAGCTGTGACTATTGGACATTATCATCAGATACATCATGTTACTGACATTGTATTATATGGCTGCCACTTGGGTGCAGTCCTGGCGACTGAGCCGTATGAGGAGCAAAATCACACAGCTACTGATGTATAATGGTAGTTTGGCGCTCTACAGGGAACATGATTCAGCATTTACAGATTCTGAAGGTATAGCTTGAAGTGTAGAGTTAGAGAATAAAATTTGTCCTATATTTTTTGCTTGCTAGACCAATGCATTAGTCTGAAGTAAAACTGAATTATAATGACAGAATCTAACCTACCCTGTCACCAGATTAAAATCTGTTGGAAAAAAATGAAAACATCTTCAAATACAAGAAACTTTTTTATTTTAACTTTGTTAGTGAAGTTACAGATGTCATTTATAGTTAGTGTAAGTGTGAAAACATTGTGCAAACATAATAGTGCTATATGTATAAGTAATTTGTCACTTTATTGTTTGTACACACACACACACTCTCACAACTATATTGCTTATTCCAGTGGTCAGCACACCTGTTTTGTACCTGTGAGGTCCTGGGTTTTGATTTTAGCCTAGAAAATGCCCAGAATAAGATTTTTTATCGTTTTCTTGAGTCGCTGCATACACATGCTAGGATATTATTAGAAATTGTCATACCTGCTTTTCACAATCTTTCCATGAATATCATCCTGTTTTTTCACGTCATGTTGCTTGAGCTACTTGCAGTAAATATTAAGTAAACCATAAGTAATTAAATAAATAAATAAATAATGGAATAACTGTAACAATGTAGCATTTACAAGTTACATTATGCAGTACAATGTGTGTAATCCTTGAACCACTGTACATGTAGTGTTACTGTAAATGTTGTCTCATTTATACCAGCCACTTTCCAGACCATGTAACATTTTAATGCACTGCTATTACTATAACACAACAATTGGTTAAAATACAACATAGTAAGAACGCGATATGTTACAGAATTTTCAGGTAAAGAATGTAGGAAGAGACTCACTCATCTGCATCCATTAGGTTGTAGTCATATGCATATCATTATTTTATCTGACAACTGTCAGTTGCCACTTACTGTCAGCTTGTTTATCATATTAACATAGCCTACTCAGCAGACTGCCCACAAGCATGGTGAAGTAGTGGGAATTTACAAATGGTAGTTGTCAGGTAAAGTAAAGAATGTTTGTACAAGAAGTAAAAAAACTAAGTTTGCTTGTTCATGTTAGATGAATGGATGTAAGTGAAGGCAAGCAAAGCACATGGTTGTGTTTGGACACCAGTCATTTATTTTTACATGTAGCCGCCAAACTTGTTATGGTACTTGTCATACTGTACAATGAGACATTCCGAGCCCGAGTTGTCGAAGATGTCCGGCTGCTTTCACAGCCACTTCGGGATCTCAGTTTTGACAGTGTCTGGGGGACCAAGTTGGGACTGTATCATGGGTGGGGTGTGCAGTCCAAATGTCAGGTATCTACACCATACACAGCCACAGTCTGTCTCTAGTTGTTAACTGGTGGTGTGTTTTTCAGCCCACAGGAATTGGAAAACAGTGCACACCTTTACCCTTGTGTGTTTGTTCAGTGGGGTTGCTGTTATTCAGTTGATGCTGTGTTGGTGTGGAATTTCCTTTACTGGTGAATATACCTGCTGCCTTGCAGTGGGACCAAGTAGCATGACAAAGAAACAGCTTGCTGTGATTTTATGTTTTACAGGAATAAAATAGGGACACTTACATTTGTATATTCATCCATTTGGATCTCTTCAATGCCTGTAGATGAAGATTAACTTTATCTAAGGATTCAAGTCCCCTGGGATGTGACACTGTGTTGCTGGCTGAGTGGTGCTCAGTGTTGTGAAGGACTGTAGTGCCTTCATCTTCAAGGGTTCAATAGTCCAAGGAGAATGCTATCTAGTTGGTGCAACTGACTAGGCATAATCCCACCCTTTCCAATGTAAGATCAGTCCTGAAAATGCTGTTCGTGGAGTGTTGTGTTTTAATCAGATCCAGGATAGAGTCCAATTAGAGCGACATTGTAGTGGTAGTGGATGTGATGGTAATATTAGCAGCGATTGTGACTGTATTATTAGTGGTGGTGGTGGTGGTGGTGGTGGTGGTGGTGGTGGTGGTGGTGGTAGTAATACATTGTCATGAAATTTCAGAACCACATTTTGTGTGTAAAAATGTTACAGGTATCATGGACCCCCAGATGATGGGGGTGAGTTCCAGGAGCTGTATCAACAGGTCAGAAGCACAGGTGGGAGAGTTGCTGTTGTATTCGGACAAAAAACGTGCCTGTTCAGTGTTTCCTCAGGTATGTTGTTATACTCAGACAATAAACATGCCTGTTCAGTGCTTCCTAAGGTATGTAATTGCATTCAGACCATAAATGTGCCTGCTCAGTTTTTCCTCAGGTATGTTGTTGTACTCAGACAATAAACATGCCTATTCAGTGTTTCCTCAGGTATGTTACTGTACTCAGACAATAAATGTGCCTGTTCAGTGTTTTCTCAGGTATACTGCTGTACTCAGGTGGTGAATGTGCCTGTTCAATGTTTTCTCAGGTTGTTCCTCTTGTGACCTGGATTCTTACTTCTTCCCTGCTCTTCACTTGGCCATATTATGAGTACACACCAAAACCAAATTTAGTGCTGGCAGCAGTTCATTTGTTTTTTATGTTTCTAGCAATTCTTGAGTTTAATGTGGGTTGATAGATGAAAGGTCATCATTCTTTTCACTTTCACCACAATATTTCCTGTTTCATTTTGTGCCTGCTTTTCCCTGCCTTTCTGATATCATCCAGTACCTGGCTGAAACATCTTCGTCTGGGCTGTCCTGTAGTTTTTTACCCTGTAAATTTAATACTGGTGTAGTGGAGCACGGCAACTACAATTTCACTGTCACCAGTAAGTAAACGGGTTTCACTGCCACCAATAGTCAACACCACATAAATTTTCTAGGTGTATTGTGGTCTAAATCTCTACAGTCAATATACTTGATACAAAGAAAATTTGATATCAGAAATTTAAAATAAAATAAAAAATAAAATAAACCAATTTATGTTGAAGAACTGGAAAACTGTAACCATAACATATGGATAAACAGTTTACTTGGAGATGTATAAAAACACATAGTGAAATTATTCCCACTAAATTTGGTCCTAAATGAAGCTAACAATGCTTATCTTGAACTACCAGTAACAGCAGCTGTGCCCACATCTTGTTGCAACTTAAAAATTCTCTCGCTCTTTGCCACACATCTATTTCTGCTGGAGATTCAGAAGAGAATGTGTGTCCATCTGCTGCTTTTCACAAAACCCCCACACACATATCCCAAGGCAGCAAAAGTTTTCAGCAGTTTCAACAGTTTTCCTGTTGCTAGGTGAAGGATAGGTGATCAAGCCTTCCTGGTTGTCTGACGGGAGAAATTACCTCAGCAGTTCACAGCTGTCTCTGGTAGGAAAGGATCCCTATAAGAAGAAATTATTTTTCAAGATACTAACTAGTAACTGTAACAGCATATGTAAAATAAATTATTAAAAAAGATTATGTGGCATTACACTAAGGTGAAGCTAAAGCAATCCCTGTACTGGCCCTTAGCATTCCAGGACGTTGAGGCTACCAGATTTCAAGACAATCAGCACATAAAGGACCTGTCTTAGTAGCTTCATTTATGTATTCTTTCCATATATCCAACCCATTGTAGTCATTACTTGTCTAGCTCTATTTCCACATTCTATATTCTGTGTTCAGAAATTTCATCTCTTGTTCTGTCCCTTCTTGTTTTTCCCAAAATAATTCCCCAAATTTCATAGCTATTAGTTCAAGTTTGCTTTTATTTATTTATTTATTTATTTATTTATTTTTTTGGTACGGTTCCTGTTTCGATGTTAACATGTTGCCTGCCATGTGACATGCATCGGCACTTTGTGGCTCTTGCTGTTTAAGTAGATGACTCGTGCGTTGCTGCATTCTTAGTGGCTTTGCCTGATCTGGTTAGCATGGCAATTGTCATCTTGCTATGTTGGCACACTGATCAGAATTCAAGTCACTTGTTTGTGATTGTTATCACTAGAAACTGTTCCTGTCATTCTAGAAATTGTGGAGGTTGAAAAGGATTTGCTCTTGAGGGAAGTTACACAAGTAATGCAGCAGCAACAAAGGTGCTGAATGTTGTCACTGGTATGCATTGCATTTTATGAATGATAGTTTTGTGTTATTTTGGATCTGGCTGTTTTATAATATTTATTTCATAATTTTAAAGAATTACTCTTCTTCTTCTTCTTTTTTTTTTTTTTTTTTTTTTTTTTTTTTTTTTTTTTTTTTTTTTTTTTTTTTT
>Ga0123357_10003931_pt1 | contig 17261 bp, 12 predicted proteins | sample TergutEmb28metaG_FD_89873 | JGI IMG/M metagenome (GOLD analysis project Ga0123357, IMG submission 89873) | Embiratermes neotenicus P4 segment gut microbial communities from Petit-Saut dam, French Guiana - Emb289 P4 | ecosystem: Host-associated > Arthropoda: Insects > Digestive system > Gut ... | reverse complement strand
ATTTTTTGTGATATATTAATAGAACAGTTAAAATATTATGGGGTTAATGAAACAGGTATTGATTGCATTAAGTTCTGTTTACACAACAGAAGACAAAAAAGTTGACATTAATGTTCATAATGTTCAAAATTACTCCTCTACATGGGAAATAGTTAAGTTAGCAGTTCAACAGGGATCGGTTTTGGGGCCTCTGCTTTTTATTATTCATATAAATGATTTGCCAAGGCACATCGACCATTTTACCAATGTTGTATTATTTGCAGATGATTTTAATTACAGAAAAATATTATGAAAATATCAATTGAAATATTAGGCTCACTTTATATTGTACTAGCAGATGGTTTACAGCAAATCAATTAGTTCTTAACTTAATGAAAACAAACATAATTAAATTTTCTCCTTTGCATTTTTTTTCAGTCACAATTGATAACTGAACATTGTAATACCACTATAAGTTAGGTCCCTGATACAAAGTTTTTAGGTGTGCAAACTGATAATCATTTAAAATGAAAATGTCATATAGATTGGATTTTGCCAAAATTAAGTACTGCTCTTTTTGTAATTAGACATTTTATGTACTAAATCTGAAAACCTTATAAATGGCATACTTTTCTTATATTCATTCAATCGTCAGATATGGAATCATATTTTGGGGCAATGCAACTAATAGTTGCAAGGTGTTCAAATTGCAAAAAAGGGTAATAAGAATTATATCTGGAGCAGAACCAAGAGCATCTTGTGGAGGTTTGTTTAGGAAACTTGAAATCTTACCTGTTCCAAGTCAATATATACTGTCTCTAATGCTATTTATTATAGATAATCCAAATAATTGTCAAACAGGTTTAGAAATACATGGACTGCATACAAGGAGTAAAAATCAACTTTTCATTCCAATTGCAAACCTCACAAGTGTTCAAAAAGGAATTACCTGTTCTCATATTAAAATATATAAAAGTTTGCCCAGCAATATTTTAAACCTTACGAATGATAGGAAACTATTTAAAATGAGTTATACAGGTATCTTTTAAATAACTCTTTTTACTGTGTCAAAGAATTTTTGGAGTTCAGCAGAGATAATTAATTTGATAAATTATTTCTGTTGTAATTTGTATTGTATTGTTTTATTATTATGCTATGCACAGTATTTGATTTTGGAGACTGTAGTACTGACATTTGTTTATTTGTATTGTATTGTGTTGTTTGTTTTGTTGGTGTGTTATGTGTTTCTTCTGACAAGTTTCGTGTCTGACTGTTGTATGAAAGAATTTGTGGACCGAGGAAATGATGTGTATGTATTGAAGAATAAAAGACCAACTTGATGTCACTTGCTATTTTATTTCACTTCTTATGTGCTCAACATGTTTCGGACATTAATTTATCTATCATCAGGAGCTTGCGACTATTCTGTTGAATTACCACATTGGTCGTATTGTTCTTGGTTCGATGTGTGTTGGAATTTCAGTGTGATTGGGTGGGAGTGGTATCTGTGTTGCAGGCTGAAGCACAACAGAATAGTCGCAAGCTCCTGATGATGGATATATTAATGTCTGAAACATGTTGAGCACACAAGAAGTGAAATAAAATAGCAAGTGACATCAAGTTGGTCTTTTATTCTTCAACTATCACAATGATGCTCGGTCCAATAAACATAAGATATGTATGTATGTGTGCAGGTATGCAGAATATGAAATGAAATGAATGAATGAAAATGTATTTGGAATCCAATTGTCTTTTCAAGTGCAGCAACACCTAGTGTTGTTAGTCATAAAAAATTGAACTGAACGTGACAGCCACAACACATCTTCACAGGTTTGAGAAGCACTCATTTTTTAGCACTTGATCATCAGGCAGAATGGAACACATTGAAGAAAGTGCAGAAACATGAACAAGGGAAATAGGACAATGTTACTTCCCATTAGATCATGCTGCACAAGTCTGTATCAAATGCAGAGGAAGTCAGAGAGGTTGTGGTAAAATACTGCAAGAGCATGGGACATATTTCATGGCTAGGCAAGCTACGTTTGTGATAATTAATCAATTGGCACATCATCCATTCAAAAGGACCTTAATCCTGTAAAAGTCAGAGTAAAAATAGTTATCACTACTGTGTTATTAGAATTTTAATACTATTTTAACTACTCTACATGTACTGTCACCATACTCTAATGCAACTGCTGATTATACTAATCACTGAATATAAACACCAAAATCACTGGGGCTGTATATTGACGAAATGTACCTAAATCAGACTAACAGCTGCAACGTGCAGATGAAGTATTAGAATACTGTAATATCACTGTAATTAAGTGTGCAAAGTTTGGTATGAACATTACATTTTTAAAATAAGATCATATTAACCAGCTGCGATGAGAAGTACATAAACAATGAATACTGAGAATTATTACTATTAACACTTTGATTGAAAACAGAGAAGGCATGAGGACCGTTGTTATTTACTATGATATATTACCCACATTAATTATACATGCACAATCAAAATTGTTCAGAATATGAATATTGGTGTTACACACAGAGCATTAGCAGCACTGCGCATAATAAATGTACAAGTAAAATAGTCTTCAAAATCTGAAAAGAAATTTAAATTTAAATGTAATGTATTTTCATTTTCATGTAACAGAAGTTAAAAGTCAGGACATTCTTGGGCAGTTTGCTAAATGAAATGGCTGGTCATCCTGCAGAATGCACACAGCCAGATAATAAGTTTATGCCAAACACTAATGATGCATTATATATAACATAAAGAAGGATTGTTTGGAAGCAGGGTTAAGGCATACTGCATTTCATGCAAATGGAAGAGATAAGTAATGCATGAATATGTTAGAGAGAACTAAACAATACACTTATAGTTTAGTCCTAAGAATGCAATATATTTAACTCAGAATGGCAAGTGGTGCATTTTGCATACAGATGATAGGGAATTCCCACTGTCACACATCTACCCAACATTAAATATACAAGCATCAGTTGATCATACCAAGAACTCAATCAAAATTTACTGCACGGTCATCATCATTATCATCATCATCAACAGCAGCACACTGTCATGATGATGATGATGATAATGATGATGATGATCTTGGTTTTTTTGTACAAGGTATGACACACTTTCGCAACTCTATTTTCTAAACTGAATACATTTAGAGAGCCATGGTGTTGCTCAAAATCACTACCATACCAAACATGCTGTATAAATACACTCATAAGGGCACACAAACACACATCACCACTCACAAAATCAATGTCATCAAATTTACACATAAAACAATGACATTTACCTATGTCTGTTGCAGAATGCATACACAGATTAGTACCATATATGGACCACTGCTACAAAGTTATGGCATATACGAGAGGGTACTGGTAAGTCCTTAGTCCGACCTACTTTCCGATGTCGTAGGACGGAATCGATAGTGTCGTTGGAAAGAGGGGTCCGTTCATGTCCCGAATTGCAAGTCTTTTCTTGTTACAGAGGCTGAAGCGAAGCATATCAGGCGACGCCCGCGATTTCAACAACATGGAGACGCAAGTTGTCATCAAGTTTTTTTTCCTCCTGCAAGGCAAGGCGCCGAAGGAAATTCACGCCATTCTGAAAGAAACATTAGGGGAACATGCACCATCGTATGCCACCGCAAAAAAACTGGGTGGCCCAGTTTAAACGTCGTGATTTTTCCACCTGTGATGCACCTCGTTCTGGACGACGCACAACACTGACCACCCAGGAGATTATTGATCAAACTCACGAGCTAACCTTGGAAGACCGCCGGATTTCGGCTAAATCAATAGCTGAGCAACTGGGCATCTCACGTGAGCGGACTGGGTCCACCATGCATGAAGATTTGGACATGTGGACGCTCTCCACAAAGTGGGTCCTGAAATGCCTGAACGTGGATCAAAAAAGTCAACGGTGCCAGTCGTCTGAGCAACTTTTGGAATTTTTCCCGCGCGATCCAAATGATATCCTGTCGCGACTGATGACCATGGATGAAACCTGGTTATATCACTATGAACCGGAGACAAAGCAACAATCAATGGAGTGGCGGCATTCCGAGTACAAAAATCCGCTGGAAAAGTTCTCCCCTCCATATTTTGGGATCAAGACGGCATCCTCCTCATTCATTATCTTCCAAAGGGCCAAACTATCAATGCGGAGTATTACTCATCTCTGCTGGTGCAATTGAAGGACATTTTGAAAGAAAAACGCTGCGGGAAGGTCATCAGGGGTGTCTTGTTCTTGCACGACAATGCCCCGGCTCACCGGGCACTTGCAACCCAAAGAAACTGGCCTACCTGGGCTTCCAGTGTCTTGATCACCCACCCTATTGATATTTTATTTACGTTCCATGAATCCACAATAACAATAAATAGGATATAGAACATGTCAAGAGTAATACGTTGTATAAATGTTTGGAATCAAACAAACTGACTCCAAGTTAAGTACACGAATGATGTTTAATACAGACAGGACAAAAACCACTGTGTAACAACGAAAGCACAAAAGATATGGCTATAGTTAACAAGCAGAGAAACAAGTCAAGTACAGACAGAAAATTTATGCATTTGAATAACATTAACAAAACAATGTTTTTTTTTTTTTTGTGAGACTTAGTGACAAACATGGATTATTAGGACTGTGTATTAAGTATATCCGTCTTATGAAAGACATTTAATGGCACATTATCAACTTGTAATAGATATATATTGAAAATATTCTTCTATGGATTAAAAAGAATGTATATGTAGGAATCGTTTTAAGTAAATTTCAAATTTCCTGACATTATTGGATGTATCTTAATGTATGGAGGAAGATTGTTGAATATCCTAATGCCCATGTAATGTACTCCCCTTTGGTACACAGTAAAATTAGTTATGGGCTGGTAAAAATCATTAAATTGTCTTGTACTTTTAGTGTGATTCTCTGGATCTGGCCCCGTCAGACTACCACCTGGTCCCTGGACTGAAAAAATGATTAAAAGGTCGCCATTTTTCGTCTGACATGGAGGTCATTGCTGCCGTGGAGACCTGGTTGGATGGACAACCTTCTGAATTTTTTTGAGTGGCTTGCAAAAGTTAGAGCAACAGCCTAAGAAGTGTATTGAGCTTCGTGGGGAGTATGCTGAATAAATCCCGAGTTTAGTCACTGTAGCTTGTTTCCTTCCTGGTCAGGCTAAGGACTTATCAGCACCCCCTTGTACTTTCCGCCTTGCAACTCCACAACAAACTATCTTTATAAAAATAGCTCTATTTGTCAGTACTAGGAAGCTATACAAGAATGTCCCACAACCCATGAGAGTGGAAGGATTTTCTACCTCAAATATGGCTGCACTTATTTTCTTTCCCTTCCTTTTTTGTGACAGCAAAATGTTTGTAATTATTCACCCTGCAGAGGGCCACTAGCTACTGGCCACATACCATATCTCTCACAAGATTTCTTCTTTGTGACTACATGCAGAATGTGTATATGTCTCTACCTACAGAACAAAATAAAACAAACATGTTTACAGCATTATTTATTCCAGGCAGAGCAGTGTTTACAGGTAAGAGTCACAATGTAAATACATAACAACTCAACTCCATGCCTGGACTTTCTTAGATCTAAAATGTAGTAGCTGTGCCACAGACAAAATTTATGCCTAATAACCTCTATATCACACTAACCACTAGCTGCATAGTATGTGGGATGAGTCAGTGGAAAATGCATTAATAAAAATACTGTCCATGTTTTCTTCGATTTATGTGCTTCATAGTGACCAGAACAGACTTTAAATTTTGTTCAGTGTGTTACGTTTCTCACTGTTGCAGATGATTTGTGAATTAATTCTTCAAACTTTGGTCACTTTCACAAATTGTTACTTCATGTAGTACACTGAGGTGAATGAAAAATCAACCGCATTACTTTGAGAGCCTACAGTACATCCTGTAATCTGTACAAAATCTTATCTATTATTCTAGCATACGCAACCCTCTGCCAACATTTAACTTACCTTTCCCATCAATAAGTGCCATATTTATTCTGATGGAGTTACAAATATATTGAGCAGGAAACACGTGCAAATCAACATATCAGTTCATCTAAATATCACATCATAGAGGAATTAGAGGAACAGGGAAGACATCTTTACTGGAGCATAAAAAGTTACAGGGCACTAGGCATTTTGAACGGAAAGAGGCTAACTCAACAAGTGCATGATGTGTAGGAAGAGAAGAGATGAGGGACAGGAAGAGACAGAAAAAGAAGTGTACTTTGTACTGCATGTGGATGAAGAGGCGTGAGAGTAGCCACAATCACGGAATTGCCAAACCTGCTTGGAACAACCAAGTATGAAGTTGGATTGAGGACAGCAATATAAGCATGCAAGCATGTGCACATATGCACACACACACACAAAATTTGTGTGCAACAATGATGGCAATACCATCAACATAATGTTTTACTCATGACAATAAATATGTATTACCTACTTGTGCACATTAATGAACAATTGTTGACTGCAGTAAGTCTCTCTGGGGTTCACAGGCACAACAGAAAAAGCACCCTACTGTGTAAACAAAACTGTAATTTTTAGCAAGAAATTAATTATTACAGTACACACAGCACTGAAATTTGTACTTAGCAAAAATTATTAATGTTATCTGTTGTAGCTTTTCTGAGTACCTTAACAAAGTGAACATAGTGTTTGCATTTATATCCCACCAACTGCAGTGGCTAAAGCACAACAAATATTAACACATGTCACTAGCATGCTATGCAGCTCAGTTCTGAAGATTATAACTTACAGTAAAGTTCACGTGAAACTTTTCTATCACAGACTTGTCAGGATCAAGTCAGTGTCACCCCTAAGTTTAGCAGACCAAGACACAACACAACAAACAAAATATACAGATCTGCATATGGTCATAACATGTCACAACACAAATTTCATGTCAACTTATAACAATTCATTTATTAATAAATAAAGCCATTTCCATTTTGGCATGTTGCCCTAATAACAGGTCATATATTATGGCCATTGTGTTTTTATTGTTTACAATGGAGCAAAGCAAACAGTGGCATCTGGAGATATGCTATTCATACAGAGTATGATAAAATTAGTCAATTTAAATACAATGCAGCTCTTTAATAGGGTTTGGCAGGAACAGATTTCTTACCTGTAAACCCTGAAAATGACATGGTGCCTAGCACAGGAATGGCCATGTTCATATTTTAAGTGTGTTATTCAATGACAATTACTGAGATTATATAATCTCAGACATGTTAGATGACATTGAGTATAGAGCACCAGTGTAATGAAACTGACAGGAGAATATAAAAAACTCACTGATTTAATGTTGCTTGGTCCACCACTTATTCCACATGGACTGCCTGGGATTGAACAACAGGCTCTACATTGAGAGGCTGGCAACTAAATGCCCAAGCCAAGGAATGGTATCACCAAGATCTACACTGTATGATTCAATCAAATGTCATTAAAACAAATTTGTTAAATAATAACAGAGCTGTCTAGTTATTTGTGTCTACAACTGCAATGTATTATCTTTCATTCCACTCTTGAGGAATTATATACACAACAAAAAATGTACTTTGCAAAGATAAAAATAATAATGTCTTCAATTTTAAAAAGAAATACTAATTTTGTCCACAAATCTGTCAGTACACATAGGTTTTGATTTTTCCTTGTGTTGGCACTGAAGAGGAGGAAATTAAACACATTTCCTTTCAGTGTCTAACTTGGAAATTTTACAATTTAAATATATTTGGTGGGCCCAACCATGCAGTACTAGAAAACATTATCTTAATGAAATCACCAGAAAACGTAACATACAAAGTCTTTGTAATGAGTTAATATCATTACAAATACTGGGTACACTAGAAAGCATGTACATTAAACCTTATAACATGTTTTAAGAAGTACATTATCATTCCAGCACAAAAATGGAAACTGTTCAATTTTCTCAGCAGTAAAATAGTGCTTGACATCTAATCAGCTTTATAAATATATGGCACTTCTTCAAGGATATTTCCACTGAAGTCTAGCTGTAATATTAATTTTGGATTTCACATACAGGAAAGCAGAGAGCTGGAAATATATTTACATAAATGTTTGAGTATACATAGAGGGGTGTGCACTTTGTGATATTTCCTGTTCACCGTATTAGATTCTTTAACATTTTAATGTTACATTACTGCAAGTGTGTACTACAAAATCATTTTTTACATGAAGTGAAATTGTCAAAATATCAAACACTTTTAATACTGCCTAAACTCTCAGGTACAATACTAATGTAACATCATTCATCAAAGAAATTTTCTGCTCCACACAATCTATTTACAATCCTTCCTCAAGTCTACAAACTGATTATCTCATTTGCCATTTCTCTGTCCACAGTTCCTTCAGTTTGTACAGAAGAAAATATCACTGCAGTGCACCATTCACACAAAGAAATGCTATTACAGTTACAATCATTAACAGTTTCACTCCGTCTTCAAACATAAGCAGGATTAGATACATCATACACTAGTCTCTACGCTTAACTCCACATTTACCATATTTATTATCTATTAATATCTATGTAAAGTCTACCTCAACATTATTCCACACATCAATTGTACATAGAATAATACAAGAACTGAAAATTAAAAAAAAAATATATATATACAAAACTAAGCTAAAACACACTTCTGACATTCCACTCCAGCAAGATTATGATTTCAATATAAAAATACTGTACTTCATTCTCATGACTAAATACATACTCTTCTCTAACATGGCATACAAAAGAACAATGCCTCGCTATGGAACACCCATTTTCTCTCTCTACAATTATGTATTTACTTACCTGAATGAATGTACAAAGTTAATATAGATTGGAATTGCAACACAAACCTGAAAACACCATGCAAGATTTGAGGTTCTCACAATGGAGTTGAGAACTCAAGTCTTCTGGGATGTTACAGCATGCAAACTTGTATATATTCATACCTGTTGCCAGAGCAGCAAGTTCCTCCAATGTCAGTAACTACACATACTACTGAGCAAAGTGTTATTTCCCAGAAGACTAGAATCTTCATGAATATAATATACTTTGTTTACAACAATTCCATTCCATCAGCCATGGCTTCTCTTCCCTTCTGTCATATACAGATAGAATAATTTATTCATGTAACTACTTATGTCAAATCTATGTGCCTAATCTACATGTACTACCCACCTCATTCTCCATGATTTTGACTCTATATGCTTAACAAATGATGAACTGACAAACATCATGAAAAACTAAAGGGTGAAGAAGACAAGACTGAATCAGAGAAGTTCCTTACTGTAAACTTTCAAAGGAATATTACAGAAAGGTGTGTGAAGTGGCTCAGACCTTATGAAAATAATGCAGGTACAGGATAGAGGATTTTCCTGTCAGGTTTTGCTGTCTACTAACAGATGCTTGCAGAGGGAAAGAATAAAGCCAAGCAAACAGCTCCCCAGTAGCTTCTCTGCTAAGGAAGAAGGAGCTGCAGAGGATGAGGATAACCAAACCCTGGGCTTTACCGAGACTACTTTGTCTCCCATCATGGCTGTGGAAGAGAAAGAAAGATGTAAGCGCTATTAATTCCATAGTAAGCACTGGCACGGCCACTGGTTAGTGCTGACTTATATTTATGCTTTTATTTCTTAGGACTTTTAATTTTTTATATTAACAACACCATTATAAAATTTGTATACAGTGCAGTACATATTGTGCTTAACAGTGCTACCCAAGGACACTCAAACATTGTTTATCGGTAAACAATTACAAGGTTCAAAACACATCTCCATAAGCACCATGTTATATAAAGACTTGTTACATGCTTTTTTTGCATAATGCTGTTCCTTCAGGAACCAATTACCCTTTAAATGACCAGGCTTTTAAAGTTTAGTGCACAGTGTATGAAAGAGCATATTATTTGTACAGAAAAAGAAAGAATTATGAAATAAACGGCATTCTGTGGAAAACAGAACAGATTATGCAGCATGTCTGAGAAATGCAGTAAATTTCCTTGCTACTTAAATGTACAAAGTTCATTTCTGGGGGTGTTTTTCTTATGTGCATTCACAGATGTGAACACAGGTCATTTAAAGGTTTAAGAGCACAGTACGAGGTGTCACCATATTCTCCTCAACATTGTTCCCAAAAAAACCCCCCTAAAATAGGTTCTTCCCACAACAATAAAAACCAGGTTTCACACCCATACAAAAGCAGATAGAGAGAGAGAGATAAATTATACACATATACCCTATTAATGTTACTTCAGACGTTCTGAAAAGGCAATTCTGCTGAAAAGAAACCAAGACATGATCTGATACACACAACCAGTTAAAAATGTTACATTAAAACACCATTTAGTCTTCATTAAAAGCAATCCCATAAAGAAGTCTCTAAAACTCAAGAACTGCAATTATTAAAATTTACAAAATGTAAAACATATTCAGATACTCATTCTAGTCACAGCTGTGTTCCTATATCCAAAATCTCAAATTAGGATTAACTCGGTAATGAGTATTCATCCAGGATAACAACGTAATAAGGTACAATAAAACATCAATGTACCCACAAAATTTTCAGGGCCCAACAGTGTAATGGCAAAAATTGTCCCTCTGCATGCCATGAAGGAATGTTGGGGGTTGGGGTATAGCTCCGCCCATTCTTAACCTTGGCACTAGATACAGTTCGGTGGTTAATTTCTTGCCTTTGTGCCTATGGAACAGAAGGCTGGGTGGGTCATTCTGGCGTGTCTGGAGAAGAGGTAAATCTCTTGCTCCCGGGAACTGAACTAATATTCCTTGGCTGTCCAGCCTGTAGCCCACTTATTATGCTTTCCAAACTCCTACAAGAGAATGGATTCACACATTAATGTAATGAAACACCTTTTAAGAAAATGAGAGCTACCAAATTACAGCTCATTATTACAACTTACGACAGTCCGGTAATGTGATCATTAATGCATTATGTTATCTAGAATGACGCAAAAGCTGGTGTTTTGCATGTGTCCATGATTATGTTTTTCACAATATGTATCTCAAATACAATTTTCATTTATTATCGAAGTTTGTGCAATTAATCATCAGCTATTCAACTGCCTGGCAACAATAAACTGAACTCTTCTACACTTTCAATAGGGTTTACTAAAGATGGCTATAAAAATAACAAAAGAGTAGGCCAGCATACAATTCATTAGCAGTAGCATGGGTGGCAAGCATATATGTAAATCAATTAACTCTCCTGCATGCCAATGAGGCAGGTGTACAATCCAACAAAGTTTGGATGCCACAACAAGGCATTCTGAATTCATGTTTACAAAGGTGAAGCAATGTTCCTGGATGAAAACTGAGACTGCATGAAGATGTAAAAGACTCAATGATGTCTACAAAAGAATGTGGCTCTGACATTGTGACATTTGATGACTGCATAGCATGATGGCTGGGACAGGGTGATGGATAAGCAGCAGGCATGACCTGCTCTCCTGTACCTCTACATGCAACTTGTCCTGCTCTTGTTACAAATGCATACACACAGGTGGCTATGTGAGATGTCAACTGACAATTGTTCCTGGGATGAGCCACATAACAGTATTCAACATTCTAAGAAACATCCTCAGCATGCATACAGCTGCATCAGGTTGGGGTCCCTCTCCAAAGAGCAGAAGTTGTATTTTTACATGCACAATACCTGTACTTGCAATACTACTATAAAGCAGCGGAATTTCCGTAACACATCTTAGCCATGGAGAAAATGCAAACATGGCTTCATGGGCCTCAAATAAAACTGCAATCCATGAGTGCAGTAATTGAAATTGTCTATTTAAAAAAAGAAAAAGAAAAAGAAAGGAAAAAAAAACAAAAAAAACAAAACAAAACAAAACAAACAAAAAAAAAAACACTTTATCAAGAAGCAACCAACATCAAAGTTTGCTGATTTTGGCACGTGATCTTCATGATGTAATATCCCATGCATTCAACCTGACTGTGTCACATGAACATACCCATGTGGCTGCCATAAAAAAGATCTCCTGTTATGCATGGCAGTTGGCAATTCTGAAACACCATATTCTCTGTACAATATATGACTCACTGACTTTCAGGACCAGTTTAGCCAGAGAAACATCCAGCATGCAGAAGGCTCACCTACAGCACGTAGGAAAAAAGAACGGGTTTCTAAGGGCACCTGTCTTCCGTGAATATGGGAATATATTAAAAGAATTAGCAGGGACCAATGTAATGTTTGTAATTCCTCTTCAATGCCAATAAAATATTTGTTACATGCAGTTTATGTTGCCACTAGTTAGTTTCCAACCCATATACATGTAAAAAGTGAATTTCAAGGAACCACACATGTAATGCAGTTCCTTCAAACCTTATTTGTTCTATCCAAACTGTATACATACTTTGATCACATTAAATGTGTTATACAAATGTGAACTCTGTGTATGTAAAGGGAACAGCAGACATCAGTGAAAGAGTAAGACATTTTAGGTTTTGGAGGAATTAAATCTGAAGTTAATTGTGCTCACTGTCACAAGAGGTTACACAGGCAATGTAAAAAAACTGCAAGGCACATGAGTAGACTCCCAGCCTTATCCCAGTAGTCCTTTGTACAGTATTAACTGATGTAACATCCACTACTGTCAGTACATGGCACACAAAAATACAAATATAAATGCCATAAACTGAAACAGAAAAACATGACAGAACAATGTCAGATGAATTCTGGTAAAAACATATCTAATACAGAGAATATATACCAAATTAAAATACTGTAATTCATGTAAAATTGTAGGAATAAATTTTGTGTAGCATGAGACTTCCTATATTAAATTGTATGTGGCCTATTCTGAAAGACACACACTAAAATACAGCATACACAGTCCTATAAAAACATCCACAAAAACATGGCTGGCAGGAAACAAGATATAAACATTCTTGGCAGGACTGCTTTTTCATATGATGTGAAATGCTGTGCAAACAAAGGAGTCCTGAGCAACAGACATTTCTGACATTAGAATCAACTCCTCAAACTAATTGTGAACTTATGGAAATCTGGTTAAGATAACACATTCTGTCCAGTTAAAAATTCCATTCTGTACCCAAAAAACTTTCTGTGTACTGAAAATGCAATTGACTCAGCACACTTCATGTCTCATAAATGCATACTAGAACAGCACAAGGAAAGTTGCAAGTTTCTTTTATCTGCCGTCAGTCATGTTTCAACAGTAAATTGTACCCAGATATTACAATACACCTTGTATGTCTCAAACAGAAGATGTTAAATTATAAAAGCACCAATAACATATACTTGTAGCTATTTTTAAATTGCCATCCTTGAGAACCATTAAGTCTTGCAAAACTAAATGGATTACCTTTATCTTGAATTAATGAAGTCACAACGCAAAGGCTACTTAAGAAATTAGTTTGACAGTTACTAAGAAGTTCAAGCATACAATTACTTGATGTCTTTTTCTATGCAAGTTTTTCTCCTAATAATTTTGGAGTTAATAAGAGTTGTTCTTTTAATGTTAGAAATGGTGGTTCGTCTTATCATCCTATGTTTGAATATGTTAGTACCTGTATCCAAGTCTTTGTGCATCTTCTCTCGCAATCTTAGTTTAGGCAAAACCACTTTCTTACCCACTGGCCGAAAGCTTTCTTCCATCATTACATCTTGTTCAGGGATTAGTGAAATGGATGGGAAAGTTTCTTGCAATGACGAGTTTGAAATTTTCAGTTCCAACTTACTGGACGGGATCGGGGACGGTGACAAGATGTCTGAAGAAGTCTCTTTGACCAATGAATCGCCCTTAGGACGACAGATAGCCTTGGACACACGCGGTGACTGTTTCTCTCGGCTGCTGCTTAGACAACGTTTACCCCGTTCCTTTAACATGATGCGGTCATTCTTCTTGCCCTCAGACGCTGGTGGAATGTTCCCATGAGATGAAGACTTACGATGCTGTCCTGCAACTGTTGTATTGGAACGTGTCTGCATCTCTTCAGCTGCACAGTCCTGCTTTCGTAAAGTATTACTTCTCCTTGGGCGAGAGCAGCTCCTGGTGTGAAAATCATTCCTCACAAAAACTGGTTCTTGATTTGCAACTGTTGGTAATTTGGTTAGTCATCTGATAAAAGCTGTTTTATAGCTCCGGGTGGTGGAGGTTCGAGCACTGCAAAGTAATATAAAGGAGAAATAGGTTTGAATATTTAAGGCAGTAAATGAAGAATGAGCATATCTGACAGGAGAACAGGTATTTAAAACTCCATGTGTTGCAGCCACAGTGTACTATACAGAACCCAACAACATTTGTTATGAGTGAATCTTGCTCTACTTCATGATATTCTTATTCAGCTGAATAGGCTATACAGCATGAAGTATAACTGTGACAAATTAAATGGAAAGGATTTAAAAACCACCTTCATCAGGACAGCCTCTTTTTTTCCACAATGAAAATCAAATGCAAATACAAAACACAAGTCTTTATCACTGAACCAAATATGGAATTTTTAAGCTATCCCATTACAGACCTGGAAAGGCAATTAGGGCACCAGTAAGTTGAGGCTCCCATATATTTGGTATATTAGTATCCATATATGAAATGTCTGTCAGAACAGCAATTACAACACAAAGATAAAGCAAAAATTCTGTTTCAATAAATGCTGAATAAATAATGAGTATCTGGAAATAAGATAATTAAGACTCTAATCTAATATCTTGCACAAACACTGCAGGTAAATGATTAGCACCCCAGACTCATTCAAAATGGCCCAGTTTCAAATCTTGGCTTACAGGCTGACTTTTCTGACTCAGACTTTGTGTGGCATTTCCACAGTCAATTCAGGCACATGCTGTGGTGGTAATATAACTAAGGCCACAACTTTTACCTTCCCCATCCTCTCCCTTTCATTATTCATTGATCATTCTTGCACCCCATATGATACAACCTCAGCAACTTGAAACATTGTTAAACAAACCATGAATCATAATGATACACAGGTCACAAAGTAAAAAACAGAAAAGGAACACAGAATTTCTGTTACCTGCAAACATTTAGTCCACTAGCATTTTTATCCAGTACACAAAATATAAAATCTTCCAAACATATGTAGTTTTTAATAACATCATGCACTTTATTCCATATTAATTTTAATCCCTCAGCATTAAAAACACGGTCTTCAGAAGAAGAAAAGTGCACAAAATTCAGTGGGAACAAAGCAGCACAATCAGAGCTGTCAAATTATTCATGCCTGAAGGTGTTTACTTTCCAATCTCAGTACCCACTTCACTTCAGCACTTTATCTTTTAGTGTTTTTGGCAGAGTAATGTATTTTAAGGTTCCTTTTTATTCTTAAATCCCTTTTCGTCCTTTAACCACAAAATAATAAAAATAAAAATGAAGAGAACATTAGTTCCTTTTACTGCACTTTTAATATTTCTTTACAACTGCCTCTTTTTTTGTTGGTTTGAGTTTCTTTTATCTGCAGAAACAATGTGATGGAGAGCTTCTAGAACCTTCTAGAACACTAGAGAAAGTTCAGAAAATTTTTTATTTCTATGCTTGGGATGACCCTGCAAATTTGCAAGGCTCCCAAGTACAAACCTGCAAAAAGCAAGGGATTACTATACTATATTCATATACACTCAAGTAACAATACACAACTGGTATTAACTGCAACACAGACATCATATATTGTTGTGCATAGCTACTACACCATTCAATATTTCATTAGACACATGACATACTAGAATATAAATGGATCCATTGTTATTAAATGGTTAAATGGCCTAATTCTTTGAAACAGTGGCCTTATATAAGAGCTTATGTAAGTTGGATGACATAGTAACTACATTTAAAGACACATGAGTAAAATAGGCACACAATCACCAGCATAAAAGGAAACATTCCCTGTTATAAAACACACAATGCACAGCAAATGCTGAAATAACGCACCTTGACAGCAAAACAGGAAACAACAGCAGCAGAAAATTGGGGGGGGAGGGAACACACTTGAAAGGTTAGGAGCATGTAACACTTCAAGAGTGAGGCTGATAAGGGAGGGGGTGGGGTGGGGGACACACTTTTAAAATACAGTGAAATATATTTAAGACTACACTGCTCAAAATGTTTTGCTACCTTAAACACTGAAATAGTTTTGTTCCAGAATTTTCCCATACATTATACATTTTGCCATTAAAATCTGACACTCGAATGGGTTGCTACTTTAAATATCATCAGGTACGTATTCAAGCCACCGATATTATGGCGTACAAGATCAACGAGAAGAAAGGACCAGTTTCTGAAGAGACCCTCGATGACCTAATGCATGACTTGCATACTCTCTGTAACATGCAATGAATGCACACAGGAGCGTTCTTCTTCACACTCAGGTGTCAAGAAGTTTCAGTCTCCCTTGAAAGTTAGTGCCAGCATTTATGGGAGTCGAATCTTAGGTAAAGAAGTAATGAAATCAGAAACAAAAGTGGTCATCCTAAAACCCTGGCTGCTTTACATCCACAGGAAGAGTCCCTATTACCCACTGAACAAGAGGCTGGCTGGAACCCAGAGCAAGCGTGCACATTTTGGAGAAAAAACAAATACCTTCTTTGATGGGGTTTGAACCTCAAATCGTCTGGCCTGTAGCCTCCACTCTACACTGACTATGCTATCAAAGCTTTGAACCTCCTCAGAATTTCTTAAAATTGGAAGTGTCATAACTGAACTTGAATGATACATTTTGTAAAGATGTTAACAGGTATTAAATTTGATGGAATCTGTTTAGCTGAGAGGACTTCTATGCAACTACTACAAGAGTGATGATGACTAAATCTCATATATAAATTAAATTAGCACACATGGAAAAATGTCCTACCGAATGATTTTGTTCTTTTTCCCTGCTCATGCTTGAAGTATCTATCTGAAGAAATCAGGCTTCAAATTATGTGATTTTGAATTATATAGTTTTTTAACACACACACACCTGTTATGTGGCTGGTCTGTAGATCTAATGTAATATTGCAAGGTGTGATTTTTTTACACAATTGAGCAGCTACATCTCTTTCCTGGATTTACTTTGTAAACACCTATGGTGTAATTTAATACAATATACAGTGGAACCTCGATCTATCGTTCCCGTATCGATCGTTTTCCCGCGTCTACCATTCGCCATTTTTGGTCCCGAATAAAGTTCCATATAAATAACGTTATTTATTCCCGCATCCATCGT
>Ga0123357_10003930_pt1 | contig 17264 bp, 8 predicted proteins | sample TergutEmb28metaG_FD_89873 | JGI IMG/M metagenome (GOLD analysis project Ga0123357, IMG submission 89873) | Embiratermes neotenicus P4 segment gut microbial communities from Petit-Saut dam, French Guiana - Emb289 P4 | ecosystem: Host-associated > Arthropoda: Insects > Digestive system > Gut ... | reverse complement strand
AAAATCGCCTCTCTGTTTTTTCCCCTTTTTTTCTTTCTTTCCCTGGTGTAATCATTTTTCCCAAAAATTTTTTCCCCCCCCCCCCCCCCAAACCCTCTTGGAAATTATATTTCGGGCATTCTTAAAAATTGCACATGCCATTTTATTTTGCCATGTATTAAAATATTAATATCAAGTAGCGTCTTTAAATTCTGTCTCTAGTATTGTCGCTCCTTACTCTCCCTATCACGCCCCAGCCCCGGGTTTTTTCTCCTTAACAAAATTTGTATCAGCTGCCTTTAATCGTTTAATGTCTACCTTTGTCCAAGTCATTATGGTGCTATAAACTTTAATACGAAATTGTTGTAATTTAATAAAAACCTCGGAAAATAATCACACATGCCCTGGGTTTGGCATTTACCTGTTACCAAATTATATCCCTAACAAATTGGCAAAATTTTCCTGCACTGCATCTAGAAAAGTGGAAGAATAATGCCTTAAAATAGAATCCTTAAAAGTGTGATTCCAATATGAAGTTTTCACAGTCCGTCGCCTGAAACCTGGTGAAAGGAGCGAGTCCAAGTGTCAACCATCCAGCGAGTCGCCCTAATTGGTGGGGTTAAGTGGTACGGGGAATTCGATAAGCCACATAACATCACCGACAGCAGAAATCCACGCAGCCAGTGGTGAAAAAATGCACGTGCCCGGAGTCGAATACCAGAACTCAGCGTCTTGTGAAGCGCGCTAGCTTCTCCACCCGATGCGTCTGTGTGACACTAGTATAGCTACAAGAAAGCGCGTTGCGGGCTGCAGACGGGAAGTCTCCGGCGGAACGTTTAGTTAGGAGGCTGCACTGCATTCCCGATCCAACACAGGCGCTTTCCCATGACAAGTAGGCAAAAGGTCGCGACCCGTTCAAGCGTCTTGTCTTTACCATTGTCACATATTTCACCTCTTGTGTCTCGATGATCTTACGTTGTTAACGAATTAGATTTATAAGAGAAGTTACTGACCCTTTGGCAGTCACACATTTCCAGTCACTGACAACGATTGGATATGTTGAATCAGCCGCTTGGGAAATATACACAGACAACGTGCAAAAACAGCACTTTAAAATTGGCCTATAACAAATCCCTCCGTCAGATTCGTCAGTAATAATTATGATACCTCATCTAATCTCGACTGTCTCTATGTGACATGAACAGTTGAAACAGTGATGTAAAATTACAGAACAGAAGTTCGTACTTGGAAATTCCTGTTTCGAATTCCTCTCAGAGAGTGGTGTGCCGTAGGGGCTCCTTGTTTTCGTGTAGGCAGAGATTTTTCGAATGGCCCTTCCAAACCCACACACTGTCAACATTTCACACTGCCGTAATTAACTGCAGATCGGAACAAGACACGGTTCTAGTTTCTTTACAACAGAATAAAAGGAGGGGAAGGAAAAGCAAAACTACGCCGATTCAGGTGTATCTTTTAGCTCAGCACGTGTAGAGAAATGATCAATTTCTAGTTGGTGGACACAATTTCTATGCATAAACACATCCAAAACTAAAGTTTATCCAGTTGCAACCAGTGATGTTGGAGAAACATAAAGACCGACTAACACCTCCCCTTGAATAATAAAGCAAAGCAGTTTATTCTGAAAGTACCCATTCAAGTGACAACATCCACAGTGGTGTCCTAAAAACCAATCCAAAGCACTCGACACTGAGGGAACTGCATGCAAACCGCTCAATGAAACAGGGTCAGTTACCTAACATGCTATTTCTTCAGTTTTACTCATAGTTCTTCAGTTTTACCCTGCTAGTCAACATTCAACCAAGAGGCAATATAAGTATCTTCAATAAAATTAAACACACATAGCTCCTATAATACATAAACAGAGGCCACAGAGAGAAATCCGGTGGAAAGTGGCAAAGACTATGTTCGACGTTACCTTCATTCTCCCTGCAGTTCCTGGCTTTGCAGCCTCCCACATTATACCACAAGCCTAAAGCGCTCTCGTTATTCACTACTTATCACAACCAACAGCCTGCGAACAGAACAGCTATAAGACTGTAAATTAAAAATTATGGTGTTTGGATGTCCTCCAGTGGCATAACTTTCATGTCAGGTTTCGTGACAATCGATGGACTTTTGAAGAAATTGAAATGAGGGTCACGCACATGCTCGCGCGTAAGCACACACATCACCGCCATCACCACCACCACTGCTACCACACAGCATGGTGATCTCATACGTCTGATCTCTTAGTTTCTTGTAAAGAAAAGAAGCAAGTTAAGACGAGAAATAAAACAACGAAAAATAAGAAGAATTAAAGGGACGAAAAAAAGGAAATAAAAAGTAATAAAATACAAGGAATAAGCAAGTAGGACCGAGAATAAAATAAGCAAAGAGGGAAGAACGGAGAAGAAATAAACCTAAAAAAATGGAAGCACCAGAATTTTAGAGATCTGTCGTATACTGTATAGTCAATAAAGTCTCGTCACGTCTGTAGAAGACCCGTGATGGTTTCTGGGGCAAATACAGCTGTGCGCTGGCACAATGCCATGTTGTTGGGTGCTTGACACGGAAGTTGAGCGGGCTATTTCTGTAAACCACGGCGCAAACAGAAAATTTGCAGCCAGATCTACTGCACAGAGTCTTTGAGCTATGGCTTTCCGGCACCGAACAGCGTTGTGTCAGATACTGATCTTATATTCCGTTTAAAGTAATGCTTACATGGCAATCGCGGTAACATGTTCTAAACATTGGCAATAGATGAACATAACTGGCCAGCATCGCGCTTTATCCTGGAGGTATGTCCGAGGATCATGTGCATCACGGACCGTGATTCTAAGTGAGTACTTCCGTAAAACAATTAAAACTCTTATTGCCCGTAACATTGACCAACAGGGATTCGAAGCGGTGAGAGGGAACAGTAAGACCAGGGCCAATTGGCCATGAGTATAAAGTGTCCTGCCGTAAATACAGGGGAATAATGACAATGGTGACATGGGCGATAGCCACGGCATCTTGTCCAAAATAAAGGGCTCTGTATAACGACGGACTAAGAGGGCTGAGCACAGCAGAATGGGCTCTGTCGTCGGTAGCTATGAACAACGGTGTCATCAGCTCTGCGGCCCGCAGTCCAGCGAGAGACAGAGAAAGAGAGAGAAAAAGTCCTGTGAAATACAGATTGTAAGTATACAATCTAACAAACTGTAAGTTCTACAAGCACGTACTTCTTTAAGCTGTACCCTCTGTATAAACATAACAGTATCACGCAATCTTTTCACGGAAAGGAAGAGAAAAAGAGACGCTTCGTGTATCACTATCTCTCTCTTACTACAAATCACTGGTTTGTGCGGAAGCAGCCTGGCCTTTCAACTTCGCATGATTTTATAAAAGTCTGTCCTTTAACTCCTCAAAGTTTTCTCGAGATGTAGTTTTAAAGTTCTCGTTTCAGATCACGGGAAAAATAAAACAACACTGCAGTCATATAGCGTCTTACCTTCAGTAACAGAAGTCAGTATGGAGGGTTCAACTGTTTCGATGCCTGGTCGTGGTCGATCAGATTCTCGACCTGGAACAAGAGAAACAGTGCTGCGTACCGTGCTAATCTCAACATGAAGTCTGCCGCTGAGACGATCGTACGGCAGAAATACTTTCAAAAACAATAAATATATATTCATAAATTTAAGCTTGTGACCGAAACCCAATGTTGCGGACTGACCATTCTCCCTCCCACGATTTTGTGTCTCGTGGCCTCTAGCATTCGCTGGTACGTGCGATCCCTCGCCGCACGCCTTCTTGTTGCCGGTAACAGCAATTTCAGAATCGCCCGTTCAATTACAATTTCCAGGCAAACAGTCCAATGCGTCCAAAACCTCACAGATGGCAAATGCTACAATCGCCGAACCCACTGGTAATGGCGCTTCCTGTATGTGATCGCCCAAGCGTGATGTGTATATTCCAAGGGACAGCGAGTTTTCGTGTTCCCAAAGGTGGACACTAATACAAATTATCCTCTCTACACACCACGCGTAGGCTATCCCTGATTATAGGGGGTCGCCTCATCAAGCTCCCAGAAGTGAAGATAGTGACCTGGATGACAAATATATAATCACTCGGACAATAGATACTTTGCAGCTCCGATAAGGAACACGTTTCTCCAATTTAGCAATTTCGTCTAGTCAACGAAGTGCAAAGGAGGCAAATTTATGCATACAAAATACGCTACAATTATAATGATATCAGAAATTGTTACAAAATTATAATAAAATAATAGGGAATTCATTAGCTTATAGAATATGCTCAGAAAAACTTGTTGTCTATTATTATCACCCTGTGTTCCATTAAACATGTCTTTTTACATCACTCTTCTTAGTGTCACGCAATTCTGCTATATTATAAGAAATAAATATTTTGTTTTCCAAAAAAAATACACATATACTGTTTTCATATTACATTAAAAGCGCCTAGACATGAAATTTGGGGTTAAGTTTGCAGTTTTACTACTTTTATACTCACTTCTCCTAGTAAAGTTGTGTTAGAAGTAAAAGAGTTTTTCATATGATAAGGTTCAGATACCTAACGTAAACCGTCCATCAATTCACCACGTAATCAGTACGACTCGTGGCATATTGCGGCGAAACTTAAAATCAAAAAATGTTTTTATAACATTTCTAAATATCTCCAGTTTTTTAATAGCTGGCAACAGTGACAACTGACGGTCGATATAAATGTGTTTTTTGAACATGTACCGTCAACTATAATATTAAAAAATGCATAATTTATTCGGTTTTAGGATAAAAATCACAACTAAAAGGGTGAACTGTAACATTTTAAGGACAAGCGGTCATAAAATAATTTTCTAACATGTCGTCAAATAACTGGTAATAAGCATAAAAGAAGAATAAGAGAGAGAGAGAGATGTGACTGCCAATTGTGCTTCATATAGTATAACACATATTGTGTAGCATGCCTAACAGTGAGATGTGTGGCTCTGAGTAAGCTGGGATGTAATGTGAAATGTTGGCCTTGTCATCAAGCTCGAACAATGGTCATATAGGTTGCTGATTCAGCATGCGTATGAGCAGTGACTTCGCCTAGCTGTTTTATGTCCCAGAAACGTTTTTCCGATATCCACTGCGGTACCCAAACTCTATTTGCTGTAGAATCAACTGTCACGACCTCTGCCTCATATCGAATCATGGTCCAGCCCGCAGCTACTTGCTATACCGACATATAAGACAACTCACGGTGATGATACGTATGATAACTAGTAAAGTACATGGTAATATATAATTAAGATTCTTTAGATGATCAACAAACAATTTTTACAAAAGCCGGAGGATCGACACCGTGCTCATAAAAGTCCCAGTTGGTTCCTACCACAAATCCAGTTTACACCTCCACCTTAAATTTCACCTTCACTTTCCAAAATCTGTTTGAATGTTATTATCCTCTCTATAGTTTGCTATTTAAGTGGAATCTTTCTTTGAAGTTTTCACTCTGAACTGTGCATTGTTTCCCATTTTCCCGTGCTTGCTAAAGTTTCTCTTTTACGGACACGTAGTCGAAATGCCTCCTCTTTCTTCGGCTCATTCAAGGGAAGTATTCAGGTTTATTAATCTTAATTATGGGGGTTCCTTTAGAGCAGAACAGGGGGCCTCGAATTTCAGTACATTTTTAAAGGCCCTGCAGTGTTTAACAGAAGATACGTAATGGCTGACATTATGATAGTGGACATTCAATATTATTTCCCCAATCCAATACCATCATTTTTATGTTACTAATCTATATTTTGTGACTAATTTATTCTTTATAAGCGTAAATAAATAATATAGTACAACTACTCCGCCCCACCTCACCCAATACCGAGAGTATACAGAGTAGTAAATTGCAGCCTTTCAAAGTCGGTGGCTTAAGTGTATTGTTTGCTTGTGTTGTGCAGAAGAGACGTGCATTGCGAAGCCATGAAACAGGATAAATTCTATTCACAAGAGTGCAGCAGGTTAATGACTGCATTTTTCTGCTTTAGTTGAGCAAGAGACAATATATGTGTTAGGGACGAACTTATAAAACCAAGTAAAGTCGAACCGGCGTAAAAATACAAGGTGTTTCAAATATGACCGGGACTATTTGTGTGTAAATCTGGCGACATCAGTCCCTGTCATATTTGAACCACCTTGTATTATATTTCTTAGCTTTGATTTGTTAGCCACAAAACATTGGCGGTCGGTGTCGACAAGCACTTCTGAAGGAGAGATATTAACTTTGTTAATTCTATTGTTTTTACAGGGAAGAATGAGTATCTTTATTTAAAAAGACAAAGACTCTCAGAGGGCCGTATAGTCCAGGCGTAGATAAGTAAATTATATTTTTGGCAGAGCGCAATAAAATTTTAATTGTAAATAAATGTTTAAGTACTTAATTTAAATCCCAATAAGTTTACCGTTTACTCGTAAACTTATTGGTGTTTTTAATACCAGCACATTCTTGACAAAGGATTTTCTATTGCGGAGCAATTTTCGCGTTACAAATACACTTAACGATTGCACAATGCGTAAATTCGGATTGACTATAAAGGTCTATTACTTAATATACAAAAGACTCTTTTTCAATGTGTTATCAGTTCTCCTCATTTATTTACATAACAACATAGAAAATTTCTTGACGAGACGAAAACCGTTAGCGTCACAAGTACTCAGTTCCATGAAGTTAGAATATTTATTTATAAATAATAAGAAAATTTCTTGAGTTGTAATACACTCATTTGTGATAATTATATGTTCTCAAGTATTAGTAAATTCAAACATAATTCAAATGCATTCAATATTTAAGTTTAATTATAATTCTCCTTTGTCTGGATAAATGACTGTATCCCGGAAAACGTAATAAAGAAAAGGGAGAATTTTTCTGTTCGTGGAGAGTACAAAAAAAAAACAGAACTGACGTCACGATCACCTGGCGGAAATTTACAAGGAAACTGTACAGCCGATATAGTAACAAAAAAATAGATTTAAAACGAATCTATGGGATTACACCTACACTGAAGTTGGTTCAACTTTCACAGAAGATGTTTAATATAAACAGTGCTGTACTGTTAAGCGATACTTAATACTTGTTTAAGTCCTCATAACTACGCCTTTTGACAACCCACAGTCCAGTCAAGAAGAATGCAGCATGTTACCACGAAACGTCGATAACCGATTACCCAGTGGCACCGCGTCATATCCGCGAAACACGCCGTCCTCATTCCATTGTTTTGTTTGAACGTCGGTTTCCTTTGTGGTTTGTTTAGCGAAAGCTTATCCATGTACACTGGTGCTGACACATTGCAAATTTTGTGTTCTAAACAGCTGTAGCCCTTCTGTTCGTTATGATTCGTGGTAAGAAGCATACTTAATTCATTGAATTTTAAACCAAACTAAAAAAATAAATAATTCTGGGCCACATAAATCTGAAAATTTCGTTTTTCAGGATTATGCCAACACTTACTATGAAATTAAGGGTCGGGGGGACTCGTGTATGTTTACGGAAAATATTTACCACTAAGTGGTCACTGGCTAACTAACATAATGGAGCAGATTACTTATTGAGAAACAAATACGACCACAATTTTCAAGAATTTGTTGTATTCTATGAAAACAAAACGCCCATTATCGTGTTCACAAATGGCCGCAACTGGACCCTATCCTCAGCCGTATGAAGTCAGTGCACACTTATTTCTTTACGATCCATTTGAATGCTGTTCTCCAAACTGCGCTTAGGTGATCAAGCTGTTGATTTCCCTCATGTTTTCCAGCCAGAAATTGAATGCGATTCTCACCATTACCATATGCGTCACATGCCACGCCTATCTCATCCACATTGATTTTATCACACAAATAGCCTCATGTTTGTTTTAATAACACAAACAATACAGCTCGTCATTGGGCCTACACAATTTTAACCAGCCTTCTCTTCTTTCTTTCTTTCTCTTCAAGTAGAAATATCTTCCTCGGCTCCCTCATCTCCAAAATCTTCAGCCTATGTTCTGCCTTTCATGTGAGACAGCAAGTTCCACGCCAACTTCGAAAAACAGACAAAATTGCAGTTCTGTGTATTGTAATCTTTATATTCTTCTGAGACATAATCCAATGTCTGGTAAAGGTAAATCGTTTGCCCTACAGCAGGCCACAAATAGATATAGTCAAATAAACTTCTTTTATTTAGTGTTAGACAGAGGCGTATCCAGACTTTTCTTAATAATAATATTAAACTCAAAATCATAACAACATGACATTTAATTCTTAAGACATGCATGGTCAGAATGGAGATATTTAATCTAAATAATTAACTGAAATATTAAATAATTCAAAATGATTTCAACTGCATTTTGACCTTTACAAATAACTTATCTGAAATATTGACCTTCCTTTGATTTCGTCGAAATTGTTCGTTACACAGGTACAGGACTTTCGTTAAGAGAACTATCCATTTTGTGTTGTGGTCTGACATCGCTTGCCATTTTAATGTTTAAAACAGATATTACAGAAATATTTCTTTAGTCTCTGTTTATATGACAGGATGGTTTTGAATTCATGTAAGGAATGTCTTTATCCATCGTTTTAGAAAATTACACACGATCTGTACTCTTTAGGAAATGATAAATGTATCTTTGTCAATCTTCTAGCGTCCCGTAGTTTTTTAATGATTAATGCAAATTGTAAGCAGTTAATATGACTAATCACTAGTAATTACTCGCTTGGAATTAATTAAATTTGGGCGCACTTCAGACCTGATATTAAGGGGAACAGATTCACGAGACCCTCCCCCCCCTCCCCCGCGTTAATTACACATCGAGCAGCCAATGTGTCTAATAAGCAGCAGGCGTGGTTCTCTGGTGCAGTTACTGTGCAAATTCCTACCTGCAAGCCACACATTCTGTGTATCGTTTACTTCCATGGCTCCTATTTGTCTACACAGCGTGATCCTGCAGCTGTTGTTTATCTTTGTCGTGTCATGTTTCAGGACACTGGTCACCGCCTTATTACCGCACACAGCCGGGTTCGATCCGAGGCAAGTTCATATGACATTTATTTTGGACACAGTGGCAGTGGGATAGGCTTTTTTCTCCGAAAACTTCGGTTTTCCTCTCTCATCATTCCGCCAATGCGCCATACTCTTTAATTCATCCACTACCAACGTTATATAATCTCGTCGTCAAACAACACATTGAAAGTAATATATATATATATATATATATATACAGGCACGCCAAATAGTGTAACGGTTACTTCATTGGACTTTGTCAGCAGCACAGATTATATACAGTAGCCTGGGGATATCTGTAACCACTCTTAAAGTCGATCTACGAAAACCACTGGGAAGGGCAATGTCCAATACATGTAACTTCGCAGGAACCTCGCGGTCGATATCATGCACCAACATTTCATTGCAGTTCTTCCGCGCATGCACAGATCATCGCTACAGATTAGCACAGTAACAGGTTGGTGCTTCTGGGCGGTGCACCTGAAGTCATGCTCTAGCCTACGTGTTACAGAGGCACAAAAACTGCAGTACCCATTATGACACGGACGGACTTCTATTAAAAGACACTTCGTAGCTGAGCCTACAGATTCAGAACCGTCAATGGCCCCTTCACTCAGGTTTAAATCCTCTTTCTTTATGATATCTGTTTTAATATTATTTTCCCCACATCCTTCGACTTCCAAGTGGCCAGTTGTCGAAATGTATCTCAGCAGAAGAAATACATAAATTTATTACAGGAATATCCCTACAACACTACTACACTTCCATTCCATCTTAATCTCTTTGCACTGCCCTCAACATCTCACACACACTCAGATTTATGCTACGAACTGTGTAGTTAGAAATGAGTAAAACTCTTCGCAGTCCAGACCTGTGCAGTTCCTTATCCACATGCGTAACAAAAAGTCCAAAGAATATTGTCCGAGCTCGCTAGGATTTCTGGCCAGTTCTTTCCAAAGACAGGAGTTTTTGGCACGCCACTAAGTTTACAATTACGGCAAGAAATAAGAAAGCTAAAATCAGGGGAATTCACCGGTTAGAACAGTGGGAACTAAAGGAAGTAAATATTCACATATTTTAAGTTAGAATAATTAGTATGAACCCCACAGCACCAGAAAAATTATCTCAGAATGAACGAACATAATCTGCATAAATTTGTCAGTGTTTTGACCCATGACTTCTTGTGACTCATAATTTCTTCTTTATTGATGTAACATTAGGAACAGCGGTATAAAAACACAACCGTCCATGGATTCACAAAACACGTATTTTTCAAAGAAAATGAGTAAACTGCCAAAATTTCTGGGGGAGTAAAATTCTTCGGACTTCTGAATCTGTGTTGTGAGATAACTGTCCAGTACTGTACTGCGCACCTTTCTTCTCGTTTCTAGTCACCTGTATAAAATTATACAAAAACTAAACGGATATGAGGCGCATAACAGTTTTAGGTGACAAGCTATCTTCATGCAAGCCTAATATCCTCCAATCACAATTTATCTCACCCGCCTAAGTTCAGAACACAATCTAGTTTATGTCTTCAAATAGGGTATTGCGTCTCATGGTGGAGGAGGAGGAGGAGGAGGATGGAGGGCCGGAAGAGTGACTGAAAAGTAGAAGAAAACTTCAATAAACCATAAAAGCAGGAAAGGAACCGTTTAGCCTTAAGAGTCGATTCTTTGTTGTGAATTTATAAGCCATTTGCAGAAGAAGAGGTTAAATGCTAAATACCCCTAGCGTTATCGATTAATAAAAAAGTTCGTGCTGATACCTTCGGCTTATGGGTTAAATGTGATGCAAATTTTATTGCAGCTCAATTTAGTCCATGAAAATTTTCATCACTTTACTGTCACAATGTTTTTCGTCAATATCCAAAATTCAAAAATGCTCCACATCTTAAGAACATGTGCATTTTAAAACAAACATAGATTTTCTTTCACATTACGTGGGTCCCGTTCCACAAAGGCCAGGCGTGTGTTCAGCCGACGAATTGAGGAAATGACCTCCAGATATGGACAGTAGCTGCGTATATATTTAACATACAGTTTCAGACGGTCGATAAGGGGTTAGTCTCCAGCTTGGGGATTGGGTGGTTGTCCAGCAACTCCACGTCGAAAGGAACGTTAAATAGGGCCTCAGACTTATCATCTCCTATGAAGACAAAATGTGCCTTCGGGTGATGTAAAAAGCAGGAAATTTCTGAAAGTTTCAGCGACAATAACCTTCACAAGGAGGGCTTTAACCAAGGAGTTAGTAGAACTTCGAAGTTAATCTTGTTTATATAAGCCACATGCTTAACATTACATGTAATCGTGCAGTGTTTGTATGCACAATTCATCATAACCGAGACTTATATTTGAGGTGGAACAATGACAGCTGATTAAAATCGAAGACAGGCTCATGATGATTCTCTGTCCAACATTACTTGCAACGTACGAAGTGTAAGATGCTTCCGAGAAGAGTGTAAGTCATGGCCAAATAATAAGAACCAGATAAAGAATATCGAAAAGAGATTTGAAACAGACAACAAAGCCAATGACCCCTGTGTTCTACAAACAGTCGATGTCTGTCGAAATAAAGTCTAGAATGAACTGTGCAACCTAGCCGAAATATTCCGTAGCTTTTGCAGAAAACCTACCATCCTGCTTTTTCATTCTTTCACAGCATTACGTTAATTGTGTTTCTTTCAAGAAATGAAGCTGGAATTTTAAAAAGAGAAAATTGCTGTTACTGGTGATTTCTCTAAAAGCTGCTACAACGCATACGGGTTTGATTATAACAACGTAAGAAAACATTTCGTCCATTTGTGACTAATCTTTCACATAATGAAGTAAGTGGGAACGTCAGAATTGTTGTGGCGACAGATTATTTAAAGCGTGACAATGGCATTTTTTAAGCAAACGATGGAGTTTCCTGTCGGTACAATTGAAGATTTAACTGAAGTTTACTGCACTTCTGATGGTGCGGCCTCGCAGTGTAAACACATGGCAAGTTTCAGCAACCTCCATCATAAAGATGATTTGGTATGCATGTCATGGTGTCTCTCTTCGCACTGTCACATGACCGGTGTATGCGGCGGAGAAGCGATTAAAAGAACGGCAAGAGAGGTAAATTTACAAAACCTTCAGAACAGTAGTAAACTTTAGAGGTTGGCTCTTGTTAATATTTCCCATCACCCTTCAACATTTTACTGCTACATATCACGAAGGCTCTCGAAGAAAGTGGTCGCCCCACGTAAATGCAAGCACGGCAGCTCAGCATGAGTGGGAAAGAATACACTTCGCCAGGCTCACGCGGCAACTTCTCCGGCAAATGTGCGTGGCATGGAGTCTCAACATGGACTTGAAGGCGCAGGAAAAAGTCTAGATTGACCATGAGGTTCGTCATCCCCGTTGTGTTCTGTAAACGAACTAGAGTGGAGTGTATGTACTTGTCTAACACAACTTTATTTGATGGTAGAGGCATATATAGTATTTACTACAAAAGGTACAACTACATGTTTCGGCGCTTGACAATCGCCATCTTCAGGTTGAAATACTTAGTAAGAAGTTATACGAGACTTATTATGGGCCGTATACAGTGGGGAGGTAAGAGGTGAGATCTCGTGCCCGCCTCACCTCCTACCTCCCCACTGTATACAGCTCATAAGTCTCGTATAACTGCTTATTAAGTGTTTCATGTACAACCTGAAGATGGCCATTGTCAAGCGCCGAAATATGCAGTTGTACCTTGTGTAGTAATTATGCCTCTACCATCACATAAAGTTGTGTTAGACATGTACATACACTCCACTCTAGTTAGTCTACATTGACAACATACGCAAGAAAGAACACGCTAGGCAATGCGTGAAACGTACCATTGTGAAGCGTTCGCGTAACCATTGTTGCCATGGAAACGCACAAATTCGTCCCCTTTGTATCGTTTACATACAAGTAGCCGTCCACAATACAAGTGTTCGGTGCTGCCATGAAAATGCAACAATGGGTTCCCTGTACATTTTTTCGAGATACAAAATATTTTATACTGCTGTCTAAAATACAAACGTACTTACGACTACATAGAAAATGTTTTTTTCCGATTTTAACCGAATTTCAGGTTTCACGACAGCTTAACGCAGAGGTCCTCAATATCAAATTTCACGCAAATACGTACAGTGGGAGCTGCTCTGATACATCCAGTCAGACCGACAGACAGATTGACACACATGACATAGCTAATGGGCGCTTTTCGCGGCTTACGTGAACGCGCCTAAAAACTTATACAGACAAAATAACAAGAACGGACACATTGGACGGAGGCATCAACAACAGTCTGCTATCCGATATCCAGGCGCTGTGTAGTCTCCACTTTTGTTTTGCTGCCGATCCTAATCAAATGTCTCGGAAAAGTTATTAATATTTTTCCACACCTTCCTTCAAATTATGCATATATATATGTATATATTCGTGTCTTTGCTTATTATGTCTGACAAATTTAAAACGTAAAGTCTTCCCCGTCCACACCTTAAAGGCCTAGAGGTATAGCTCAACATATTCTTAACCTCGGCACTAGATGGAGGTGAGTGGATATCCTCACGTCCCGGCCGCTTTATCCCCACGAAAGAACAGAGGTACCCATTGAATAAGAATAAGTTAAAGGTAGAGCGAAGGCATGTACAGGCAAAGATAGGAATATAATTATATATTACAAATATCGCTGTCCTTCCTATCGGCTCGTTTATTGTATACACCGCAGCCGACTCAAATGCTACCCATACGCACGCTGGAACAGCGGCAGGCAGTGACAAATGATGCAACTAAAATAAAATAATACCCTTATAAGAGAAAGTTAATGAGTGATTAGAATGATAGTGTCAATTGTAGCATATTGCTTATACCACTTCTAATTTACGACTGAAAAAATTGTAAGCGCTTGATTTTGATTGGAGAGAAGGCAAAAATTACGAAGTTTCTGATTATGGGATAACTTCGTTTCTAATGACTGTTCAGAACGCACTAGAAATGAAAATAAGGGTAATTATATGGGCCCCCTCTCTCACTTAATTGAGACTTTCCGTAATTAACCAAAGAGTGCAACTGAAACAGAATTCTTGAAAAATGTCACCACTCTCCTTCACGTATTTCCATCCAATGAGAGAATTATACACTTTTATGCCTTTCTGTCCATAGTTGATATTAGAGTAGAAAGTTACTAAATGCAAGCACAACGTTTCACACCACTGCCATGATTATACATCAATTTCACAAAAAAAAATGCAGCCTATATTCACGATTGATTTCCGAATAAAATTCGACACTGTTAACAGAAATGGTACATCACTTTTTGCTATTAAATTTCATTATGCATAAATATATTACCGCCGACGTAGCCTACTGAACTTTCAAAATCATCAAACTCCTTGAGGCAGAGGCTTGAAAAGCCAAGAGTCCCATTTCGTATACCTCAACATTTGTTACCCACAACTTATTGTGTACTGTTTCATAATAATTATGTCAAACTGAATAACATCTCTACATAAATAACACCACGATTTTACTTTTCTCAGATTTAATTTAGATTTTATCTCAGGATATGAAGGGATGCATCGTAATACTTGGTGCGCCGAAAGCATAAAAAAAATGACACAATGCTACGAAAATCCACAAACATTTTAGAGTTCTGATAAAGGGAATACACACGTGAGGGTGGATATGGAGACATCGTAAGCCTGAGTTTAATTACAAAGAAAAATACGCTGCATTTTCGGAATTCATAAACAATTTCATTTCATCGCGTATCTCGTTAAACACTGGTATTTACATACAATTATGTTTACAATTATTTTCTAAAACTTTTGTTCTGTTACTTGTAAAGCAAAGTTTATAATTCTTTACTGTACTTATGTTCTTATATTATCAAAACCAGCAACAAATCAGGTCCCCCAGAACCTATTCCTCACACATTTAATATCGCAAGCCGATGTTACGGATTTTTCCGCAAGAAGTACAAATCCAAGAGACTACCCAAAATTAAATTCTGGTAAAATTTCCTGAAATCCCAATGAAAAGGTACATAAAGAAGAGGCACACTAGTCGCACCTCACACAAAACAGTTGCTTCATCATGTTCCCACAGTTGGTATGCCTGTTTAGTTTCCCGTGTTGTTGAAGCAGAATATTTCAAAATGTTGGGGCCCATGACATCTTGTAACCCCCAGGTAAACTAGGCAATACAAAACCACTCTACCTTGCTGTGAACTTCATTCTTCTCGTTGTGTACCCGTTATAAGGACGGAACCCTTGACAGTCTAGTATGCATGACAAGATATTATTAATTCCAGAAGACCGATTCACGGCGTTAGTGCCACGGGGCTTCATGTAGATGAAATGTCACTATCTTAACCTTTTAAAGCCAATCGGTAAGTGTATTTACCCACTGCTCTAACATTAAGAAACTGCATTTTTATCACAAAATTTGTTACCGCTTTTCGTGTAATTCTTAACAATAAATAGTCTTTCCCTATGCAGCACTAACCAATTGCTTTTTGTAATAGATGCGGACTGTGTTCTCTGTGAGGTAAAAACTGAACTTTTGTATAAAATGTTCGATGAGCATCGATCCAAGGGTTAAAAACTGATTGGCTCTGAATTTTTAAGCATAGTTTAGAAATTCGATTCCAGGCCAGTCCATGTGCGATTCGTAGTGGAAAAAGTGACATAAGGGCAGGTTTTTGTCCGAGGACTTCTTGGTCTTAAAGGAAGCCGAGTCAAGGCGGTAAAATCATTATGCCTGGCATGGAGTAAATTAACGCTATATAAATCCGGAAGATCAGTAACGGTACTTCAGTGACTATTACCGGTGAGCAAATGAGGGCACATTTAAGTAAGCCCATATACAATACATAGCATAATTCTTGGTGTGCTGACAGCCGCGTGCTACCTCTTTTCCTGTATTGTCAGTTGGAGAGGCAAGTTTTATTAACATCAACTTTGGTTCTTTGATGCTACTTGGTAACATCGAACACCGAACGGTCATGCATACAAAACCGGAATAAGCTAGGTGGAAGAAAAGAGAAAGACCAAGGAAGTCTCGTGGACCGAGACTCACGACAGAGGAGAAACAGACTTGTGACTTGGAGTGTACAGGATTCTCCCCAATCTGAATGTCGGCCAGCTGTTACCCCTCGACAAGGGATGTTGATGACCCACCCTCCCATGCTAGGGCTGCCAACCCAACAGGTTCATCTTCCACGTGGAAGGAGAAGAAGCCGCCCTCTTAATACAGCGCCATGTTTCAAGAAATGAGATAACAGTTCGGGACCAGATCAGTATAAAGGAGGATTTCATTTTGTCTCTGAGTTCATTGACGACGCTTCTCACGTGCATAGGTCTGGACTCTAGCAATAAAATTCCTACCATCAACTTGGCACCGTCGCCTGGTTTTCTGAATACAGTGAACTTCATATGTGATACAAAGAAAAATCCAATTCCAAGTGTTTAGAATATGGAACAAAATAACGCTTATTCAAACAGCCCAAATGTTATTCTGATAAAACCAGTATTTGCTAGAAATACCTTTATTTTGGTAAATAGTCGATGTCCGATCTACCTTTGAGGAATGCAGCCACCGTAGCCGGTGGCCACTGAATATGAAACTGGGCGTGACTCAGAGATGGTATAGACGTTGTGTAACAGAGAAAAATATTATAACCTTGCCGGGAATCGAACTCCGTGCCGTCTATCCCGTAGAGTAGTCACAACAAGCTACGCCAGTCCGGCTTCCGCTTTGTTGTGTTAGGAAAGTCTTAATATTAATTTACATAAAGGATATTTTCAGAGCTACAGCTGACAGCTTAATTTATTGATTTGTACTTGCACTGTTTTTAATTAACTCGCTCGTCTGGCCCTATTACAAATTGCATAATTTAAGGCCGTAGTCCAGCACTTTCATGAATAAAAGGCGTGAAAACACATAAAACTCGGAGTATCCGACCTCAAGGCCAGTAATCGAACTCGCAGTCTACCGTGTATGACGAAGTAGAAATAAGCGCCAAACCACGACGCCCTTAGGTAGAGACATGAGAGGACGTAGAATTGATGTGACATCTTCAGTCTTCTGTAATGAAATCGTCGTATCCCGTTTCACATTCTGATAGGGTTCATATTTATTCAAAGTTGCGGGGCGTTGAATTTCGTTAGGTAAATTCCACGCAATTTCCATACTTTTATGGCAAAGCAAAAAAAAAAAAAAAAAAAAAACCCCCCCACCAAAACACTACTCTTTTTTTTT
>Ga0123357_10003929_pt1 | contig 17265 bp, 13 predicted proteins | sample TergutEmb28metaG_FD_89873 | JGI IMG/M metagenome (GOLD analysis project Ga0123357, IMG submission 89873) | Embiratermes neotenicus P4 segment gut microbial communities from Petit-Saut dam, French Guiana - Emb289 P4 | ecosystem: Host-associated > Arthropoda: Insects > Digestive system > Gut ... | reverse complement strand
GCAAGCAGCGGCGCAGCAAGCAGCGGCGCAGCAAGCAGCGGCGCAGCAAGCAGCGGCGCAGCAAGCAGCGGCGCAGCAAGCAGCGGCGCAGCAAGCAGCGGCGCAGCAAGCAGCGGCGCAGCATTCTTCCGCTGCCGGGTTTGCGGGATTAATCAGGTCCAATATCGAAAAAGTTTTTTTGGGTAAAACCGCTGTCATCGAAACGGTTCTGGCCGCTTTTTTGGCCCAGGGCCATGTACTCCTTGAAGACGTACCCGGCACCGGCAAGACGATTCTGGCGCGCGCTTTGGCGGCCAGCCTTAACCTTAGTTTCGCAAGGGTTCAGTGTACTCCCGACCTGCTGCCCGCCGATATTCTGGGCGTTTCAGTATGGCGGCAGAACGAAGACCGGTTCGTTTACCGCAAGGGGCCCATTGTAAACCAGTTTGTTCTGGTGGACGAAATAAACCGGGCAACCCCGCGCACCCAGTCGGCTCTGCTGGAAGCCATGGCCGAAGGCCAGATTTCCGTAGACGGCGAGAGGATTCCCCTGCCCCAGCCATTCTTTGTAATGGCTACGCAGAATCCAATCGAATACGAGGGGACTTTTCCGCTTCCGGAAGCCCAAAAGGACCGTTTCCTGCTGTCGTTAAAAATCGGCTACCCGGATCACGATTCAGAAGCGAGGATGCTTGAAAACCAGCGCCGCATTACCCATCCGGTTACAGATCTCAGGGCTGTCGCGGAAGCCTCCGACGCAGCCAGGCTGCAGGAAGAATGTACCCGGATTCACGTTGATCCCCAGGTGCGCAATTACCTGCTTTCCCTGGTTCAGGAGACACGTCAGGAATCCAACCTAAGGGCCGGGATTTCGCCGCGGGGTTCTTTATCGCTGTACCGCGCAAGCCAGGCTCTGGCCGCTTTACGGGGAAGGGATTTCGTCAGCCCGGCGGATATCAAGGAAATGACGCCTTCAGTATTCAGACAGCGTCTGCTGCTTTCTTCAGAAGCCCTGGTCAGGGGCGTCCTGCCGGACAGAATCATCGATTCAATCCTTGAAAGGGTCCCGATGCCGGAATACCGGACTTCACTTTGAAAATCGCCTGGGCCCAGATACAGGTACACAGGGAAAGGCTGCTCTTTGGCCTGCTGCCCTTCGCGGCTCTGGTATATATTTTTACTCCGTGGCGGCCGGTTCAGTTTCTGTTGTTCTTCATGATTTTTTTAATGCTGGCTTGTAGGCTCTACACCGAATACCTTATCCATCATCTGTCTGTACGCCGGGGAGACCAGGAACTGCGCGGGTTCAGGCATGAATGGATAGAAGTAGAAATTACCGTGGAAAACCGCGGGAAGCTGCCGGCCTTTATGCTTGCCGCGGGCGACACGCCGGGCAGGATTTCGGTCTTCAGAAACAACAAGTTTCTCGGCACCCTCTGGGGTCAAAGAAGCCGCACGATCCGCTGGCAGGGATTCGGAACAAGCCGGGGCCTTTTTGTTCTGGGGCCCGGAATAATTCGGGGCGCTGATCCATTGGGATTGTTCCCCTTTACCCTGGTCTCTGCGGAAACTTCAAAACTTTATGTATATCCGGCACCCGGTTATTTAAACATCAAGGCGCCGGGAGGAATTCCGCTGGGCGTTCTTGTAAGCGGCAATCCCTTCAACGAGGACCTTACCAGACGCCGTTCCCTGCGGGAGTACAACGGAGGCGATGAACTGCGCCGTATCAACTGGAAAGCCAGCGCCAAAATGACCCTGGGCGGACACAGCGCCCTGATGGTTAATGAGTACGAAGCTTCGCTCTCTTATCCGATGGTAGTGTTCCTTAACGCGGATCCGCTGGAGTACGCGGCCAGAAACCGGGAAATTTACCTGGAACGGGCCATTGAAGCAGCGGCGGCGCTGTGCGTAATGGCGTCACGCGAACGGCAGGCCATTGGTTTTATACTGCATTCATCATGGAAAGAAACGGACAGGACAATTACGCCGTCCGCTTTTACCCTAATCCCCATACTGGAAAGACTGGCGGTTCTGGAACGCCGTTCAATCGAAGGTGAGCAGATGCCGCAGATGCGCGGCAGTGTGGAAAGAATGCTTGGGGAAACCAGGATTCTTCCCTTTGGCACACGGCTGATTTATGTCGGGCCAGCACTTGGCCGCGATGATTACAGGCTTCTTGAAAACCTAAAAAGCTCCCACCTGACCCTTGAATATCTTTTGATTGATGAAACAAAACTGCCGGGATTTAACCTGCAATATCAGATAAAGGAAAGGGGATATGAAATCCTTTGAGACTTTTCACGCCGTGCTTGCGGCGTATATCCCGGTCTCAGTACTGGCGGGTATCATGCCGCTGTCAGCGCTTATGCTGGAACACTTTATCGGCACGCCCCTGCCCCTGGGACTTTGGTTTGTATTCAGTTTAATAAGCGCTGTCAGCGCCTCGGTTTACTGGGCTGCGGTGAAAAAAAGCAAGGCCGATCATTCATCGGCAAACATACGCGGCGCGGTCCTCATCATAATAATAAGTTATGCTCTTGCTTCGGTTTTTGATTTTGAACGGCCTTTTGTGATGAGATTTTATCCGTCTTTTCACAATATCCCGCCGTCGATTTTCGCGCTGGCCGTTTGGTTCCCGGTAGTTACATTAAAAAAGATTTTTGCCGGGCAGGAACTTTTTGAGTCCAATGCCGAAAAATACGAAGGGGACAAACTGCGTCAGATCATGCTTGAAGACTCAAGCCTTATGAGCGAAACCGATGCGGACATGAAAAAGATCAGCAATTATTACGCGGCTTCTTTTATTCCATCGGTAATACTGATGTTTGTCTGCGGCGGCCTGGGCCTTCACTTCAGCGCAGCGCTGATGATCCTGCTTACAGTTATTTTTGCCTTGGGCGTCTGCATAGAAAGTTTTTTGGGTTTTATGCGCAGGGAATATTCCTATGCCGCGGAAGGCCTAATACTCCCGGATCGGCCAAAAACAGTCATGGCAGCAATCATAACCCTGCTTTCTGCCTGTACAGCCGGGCTTCTGTTTTCTTCGGATAAAAGCATATTGTCGCCTTCGCTTCTCATGGACTTGCTGCGCCGTATCCAGGCTTTTTTTGACAGGATGTCAAAGCCGGTAACGGATGTGCCCCCGCCCCAGATGATGCAGCCAATGCAGGACAGCGGCTCAGGTATTCCGCCGGAACTGCTTGAGATGACAAAAAACTCCCAGCCTTCGCCGTTCTGGGACTATCTCAAGTACGCCATTCTCGTAGCACTGGCGGTCTTTTTTATCTGGTTCATGATCAATCCCCTTTTAAGCCGGACAAAATGGTTTAGAGGTTTAAAGGGTCTGCCCATTAAAATAATTAAAGTGCTTAAGGAATGGCTTAAGTCCCTTGCGGACGGCGCCGTTTATTTCTTTAAATCCCTTGGGAGAGGAGCAGGCGGAAATAAACTTGCTCCGCCGTCCGCGGCTGCGCTGCACCGTCTGGAAGAAGATATCCTTGGGAGTTATAGCGCCGCAAAACGCAGGGAACTGCGCCGCAGCATAAGCTTGTTTGCCCGCCTTATTTACTGGGGATCGGAAGTCCTAAATGTTTCCTGGAAACCCAGCCATGCTCCGATTGAATATTGCATCCTCCTTGCAGACAAGGCCCAAAACCCCAATATTAAACACGCCGGTGAACTTTTCGAAAAAGCACTTTATTCCCTTAACCCGCTTACACGGACAGAGCGGAACGAATTCAAAAATCTGGTGGAAACCATAACAGCAGAAAACCCAACACCTCAAAGCGATACCGGAGCCTGATCCCGGCTCAGGTTTCTGAACGAGTTTGATTTAAAAAAATTCCCATGTTAAAATACAGCATGATTGAAAAAAATACAGAACTGGTCGAACTTACCGTATTGAACGAGCCGGGAGTATTGGGCAGGGTTGCCGGTCATATACGCCGCGAAGGCTGGAACATCAAGCGCCTTACAGTAGACGAGACAGGCTTCCGCAATGAAACACCGCAGACACCCGCGGGGACCGGCACTTCGTACATGGAAATCGAAATTGAGGGAACCCACACCAAACTGGCCCAGGTAATGGAACATATTCTTAATCTCAACTGTGTAGTAAGCATCGGCATGATGCACGACGGTAAAAAAATAGTCCGCAGCAGGCCAAGGGAACAGCAAAAAAATATATTACCGCAGACAAAAGCAGTGAACATACCGCCCAAAAAACCCGGGGTATTCAGAATATTGGCCATTAATCCCGGTTCAACTTCAACCAAATTTGCCATTTACGATGACGACACCTGCATACTGGAAAAAAAAATCCGTCACGACGCCGCGGAAACTTCACACTACAATTCGGTCCTGGAACAAAAAGAAATGCGCCGCATCTGCATAATGAAGGATCTGGAAAAAGCCGGTATTGACTATAAATCCCTTGACGCGATCGCGGGCCGGGGAGGTTTATTAAAACCAATCGAGAGCGGGGTATACATCATTAACGAAAAAATGCTTGAAGACCTTAATACCGCCAGCGCCGCTGTTCACGCCTCTGCTCTGGGCGCCATTATCGCATCCGAACTGGCAGCCTCCCTGTCCATACCAGCCTATGTAGTCGACCCGATAGTAGTTGACGAAATGGACCGCAACGCCAAACTGACCGGAATTCCAGGGATAGAACGATCAAGCATTTTCCACGCCCTTAACCACAAGGCCATAGCACGGCGTCTGGCGGAACAGCTTGGCAAACCCTACGAAAACGCCAGATTCGTTGTAGCCCACCTGGGCGGCGGCATCAGCGTCGGCGCGCACAGATACGGCAGGGTCATTGATGTAAATGACGCGCTGTCCGGCGAAGGCCCCTTTACGCCGGAACGCTCCGGGAATGTTCCTGCAGTCCCGCTTATCAATATGTGTTTCTCCGGAGAATATACCCGGGAAGAAATGTTTGAGAAAATAGTCGGAAAAGGCGGAATGAAGGCTTACCTGGGTACAAGCGATGAAGACGAAGCCCAAAAAATGATCAATAACGGCGACGAGTTTGCGGCCCTTGTACTGGACTCAATGGCTTACCAGGTATCCAAAGAAATCGGCGCCATGTGCGCGGTGCTGGAAGGACTTGTGGACGCAATCATTTTAACGGGCGGATTGGCTCATTCCAGCCGTTTTACCGGATCCATCAAACTGCGGGTAGACAAACTGGCCCCGGTATATGTTTTTCCCGGTGAAGACGAGATGCTGGCCCTTGCGAGCGGAGTACTTAGGGTTTTACGCGGGCGGGAAAAACCAGCGTATTATAATTAATTTAGGTGTATAGGATTATAAAAAAATAAAGCCCGGTTGCTGCAAAGCTGCCGGGCCTTTTTTTATATGACTGCCATTAAAATTTCATTTTTTTAAATAATCCAGATAAGCGGCAACGGCCCGGCGTGTTGAATCAAACGCCAAGTCCTGTGCCTTTATATCCTGCGGCCTGATAAAACAAACACCGGAAATTTCGGCGGCCTCAGGCATTATATCTTTTTCGGTAAGGCCGGGGACAGATACAGTAAAAAAAACATCGCAGGTATTGTAGATTATTTTTTTGTACGGATACTTGTTGGGGAAGGACGCGAACAGGGTAAAATATTGCGCGGGATTTACCCCTGCCGGCGGAGTCCAGCCGATTTCTTCCTTTAGTTCGCGGCAAAGGCCTTCCAGAATTCCTTCCCCGGGATCAACAAAGCCGCCGGGCACATCAAGCTTTCCAATGGAAGGCTCCTTTCCGCGCACCAACAGCAGTACCTTGCCGCCGCTTTCGATTATGCAGCCGGAGGCGGCAGCAGTGTTGTGGTAATAAGTAAATCCGCAGTCAGGGCAAAAAAAATTTTTGCCGTTAAATGTGATTTTTTCTGACGCGCAGGACGGGCAGTATTTAAACATGGCGGTTATTTCTTTTCCAGGCTGTCATAATAAGCAACCCGTTCCTTTAACAGAACAGGAATGTCCAAATCGTAGGGACAGCGTTTTACACATTCACGGCATTCGGTGCAGGTCCTGGCGCTTTCTACAGCCGATCCCACAAACTCAAGCGCGCGGGACATGGGCATGCGTTTAAAAGCGCTCTTCATCGAGAGTACCGAACTTATGCGTATGCCCTGGGTACAGGGCTGGCAGTAATCGCAGCGGTGGCACCATGACGGCCCGAACTCTGTCCGCAGTTTTTCGATTTCTTTAATATCGGCGGCGGTTAATTGTTCATTTCTTTCCACGATGCCTGCGATCTCCCGGATCTCTTCGATTTTTTCAATACCGGGGTCCGGAACTATGCTGTCAAAAGACAGGAGGTAACGGAACGAAAGAACCGCGTTGTCCAGTAGGCCGCCGCCCATTGGCTTCATGGCGATAAATCCCATATCCAGTTTTTTGGCAAGCGGAATGGCTTCGTCGGCTGCGGCCTTGTCTATGTAATTGAATGGAAGCTGTACAACCGCGAATCTGCCGGATTTCATTATTTCCATGGCAATGGGCAGGCTGTGGCTGGAAAAAGCCGGGAACCTGATCTTGCCCGCTTTTACCGCTGCTTCCATCCCTTCCATCGCGCCTGTGGGAGCAAAGATCGCGTCACGCTTGGCGGCGGAGCTTATGCCGTGGAACTGGTAAATGTCGATGTAATCGGTACCCAGCCGTTTGAGGCTTAAGTCAAGCTGTTCATTAAAGGATTTTTTATCATTGGCCGGCGATTTGGAAGCGATGATAATATCTTCTCTCTTGTATATTTTTAACGCCTCCCCGATTTTTTCCTCGCTGTCAGCGTAGCCGTGCGCAGTGTCGATAAAATTTATCCCAAGTTTTATCGCTTCCCTGACAACACGGACAGCTTCTTCTTTTGATACGCGCATTATCGGTATGCCGCCAAAAGCTACCTTGCTGACCATAAGACCGGTTTTTCCGAATCTGACCTTTTCCATAAATTCTACCTCCGTTTAAATTGGGTTCATATTGATTTTTTTATCTGGTTAATTTTTTCATCCAGTTCCAGCGGTGCAGTTTTATAAAAGCGACCGAACATTTAAAAATTTGATCGCACTTAAGACACGCGAAAGTTACCACAGGCGGAAAATGAAAAACAAATGCCGAAAGCAGGGCCGACGGTATTACCACAGTCCAGACCCAGATAAGGTCGTTAATAAGCACAAAACTGGTTGCGCCGCCTGCGCGTACTATGCCTGTAAGCACGGACATTTGGTAGGAAGTGCCGATTATCATCACCGAAAATACAGTAAGAAACTGAATCGCATAAGTGTAAGCTTCCGGCGAAATCGCCTTAAAACCCAGATTGATAATAAAGTCCTTTAATAGAAAAATGACGGCGCCGGTTATGATGCCTACACTCAAAAAAACAAACTGAAGCGTGCGCGAATAGGCTTTTACCCGGTCAATATCGCCTGAGCCTACTGTCCTCCCGATTATTACCCCGGACGCGCCGGCAATGGCATAAACCAAAACGCCCAAGAGCTGCTGTAAATTCGCGGCGATCGTATTGGCGGCAAGCACCTGCGGACCAAGACGCCCCAGTATGGCAATCTGGGTGGAACCGGCGATACCCCAGGTTATGTCTCCCAAAATCACGGGAAAACCGTATTTAAAATAATCGCCGGCAAGGGTTTTGTTCCAGAGTTTTAGATCGCGGATCTTTATCGAAAGAATTTTATCGCCGAACCGTACATAAATAAAAGTAACTGAAAATTCCAGAAACCGTGCGATGAGAGTCGCAATCGCGGCGCCGCGTACGCCCATGGCCGGGAAACCAAAATGACCGAAGATAAAAATCCAGTTCAGAAAAACATTGACAGTAAAAGCGGTAAGAGAACTGAAGAATCCGATCCTGGTATTCTGGACACAGCGCATTGAGGCAAGCATCATGTTGTTGGAACAGAAAAAAATGTAGGTTAAGCAGACAACCGGTAAATACCTCATTCCCTGCGCAATTACACCGGGGTCCGAAGAAAAAATTGATAATATCTGGCGCGGAATGATCGAAACAACAACGGTAAGCAGAGCTCCGGCGGCAAAGGCGATTTTAATGGTAATCATAATTACCATTTTTGCCCTGGCCGTATCGCCTCTGCCAAAGTACTGGGCCGCCAGGATCACAAGCGCCGCGCCGAGTCCCGAGCATAACATAGACAGGATCCACTGTACCTGGTTGGAAATTAACACACCGGAGAGCGCGGCGTCTCCAAGGGAGCCGACCATAAAATTATCGGCAAGGCCCACGCCGTAACTTATAAGGTTCTGCAGGGCAAGCGGAAGCGCGATTGCAGTCAGAGTTTTAAAGAACGGGGCGTCTATGTATTTTTGAGCGGCGGCAGGCATGTTTATTGTTTCCGGCCTATTGGCCGGAATTACCCTCCGGATAAAGTATCAGACGGGCCGTGCCTCCGTCAAGTAAACTGTCTGCGATATACTGCAGATCATTGGCGGTAACAGCCTGGTAAAGGGCGGGCCTTTTATCCAGGCGGCTTAACGGCGAATTGTATATTACCGCAGAATTGGCATAACTTTGGGCAATATACAAATTGCTCTGCACGGATTGTTCCTGATCCTTGACCAGGGCCTGCTTTGCTTTTTCCAGTACATCAGCATCAATTGTACCATCCGCAACAGAGCGTACAACGGCCAGCGCGGCGCCGGACAATTCCACCGCACGGTCAGGATTACAGATGAAGTAGAACCCGCCGCTCAGTTCGCCGCTGGGGACAGGCGACAGGGAAACCCAGGCAGAAATAGAATATACTCCTCCCAGGTTTTCGCGTATTTCATCATTAAGAACAATGTTAAGATATTCATTCAGGGCAGAGGAGGCAGCGAGGGCTCTGTCAGAAAATTGCATGGGCGTAAACCAGGTCATTACAACCGAACTCCTTTCTTCCTTGCCCTTGTATATTTCTTTCTGAACATTTGCCGGCCTCATATAATCGGCGTTGGCCCATTCGTTAAACGGCTTTGGCTGCTGCGGAAGCGAGGCAAGGTAGGTTTCGACCAGGGGACGGATGGCCGCGGCGTCAATGTTGCCGGTAAAGACGAAAGTATAGTCTGCCGGATTCAGACAAAGCCGAATAAAATCCATCGCATCGGAAATACTTACCCTGTCAATGTCCCCGGCTTCCAGGGGATAAAATACCGGATTACCGTAAACGGTCCTGGTCATTTGATTTGAAAAATACTGATCCGGATCTTCATTCTGTACCGATAACCTGGTCCTCATCTGATCCAGAAGCGCCGTCACGGCATCTGAGTCAAGCCTGGGCTGTGTAAATCCCAGGTAGATCATTTCCATCAGAACTTTGAGATCTCCGGTTGCCGCACTGCCCTGGAACCCACGTAAAAATGCGGATTCCCAGAACGAGAAACCAACTTGCTTATCCGCTAGTTTTTTAACCAGTTCAGGCCTTGTAAAAGGCCCGAGTCCGGAGGCGTTCATCATCTCCGAAGACAGCGAAGCCGAAATAAATTTATTCCATACGCTTGAATCAGGCGCGGCGGCTGCATCAGGGGCAGCGTTTACATCCGGAAGCACGCTTGCGGTTCCGCCCCTGGCCAGCGCATAAAAAGAAATTTCGTTGTTCTTGTTGGCAGTTCCCTTAATAATAACTTCCATGCCGTTGCCAAGAGTCCACCTGAGCGCCCCTGTTTCCATATCAGCCGATTCGGAAACTATGATTCCGGGAGCCGGGACTTTATCCAAAAGTTCCCCGTTTATTACGGCGGAAACAGGCGGGGCGACTGGCGCTCGTTTAACGCTTAAGGCAAGGGCCCTGATATCTACGTCGGTCGGCAGGCTGTTTTTATCGGATTCCGGAGCGCTTATAAATACGGTCAGATCATCGTCGGCAAAATAATTTTTAACAGCCGCGTTAATTTCCTTTAGGGAAATACCGGGGAGGAGCTGCTTAATGGTATCAAGTTCCCAGTCAATATCCGGAACGGTTTCGCCGTCAATAAAATTGCTTGTAAATACATTGATAAAATAATCAGAATCCTGCCTGTCCTTTTCCGCGGTCATCTGTTCCATTGAAGAAACAAGCGAACGTTTGGCCATGTCCGCCTCGGAATCAGTAAAACCATAACGGACAAGAGACTCCTTGAGCAATAAAAGTTCATTCAGGGTCTGGGCGGAAAGCCCGGTTTTTGACTGGGCCGTTAAAATATAATAGCGGGAACCATAACCGTAGCGCACTGTTCCGGCGCCGGCCCGCATGTACGGAGTCTGCGGACTGGAAGCAGCCTCATCAAAACGCATGTTGATTATGGTATCCGCCAAATACGCGATCAAATCGCTGCGGTAACCGCCGAGGGTAACCGACGGAAGTTCGGCCTTTCGTTTAAAATAAAGATCGATTCTGGCCTGGGTGTATTCTGGATCGGTCTGCACCAAAGTCTTTACGCTGCCCTTTTTGGGCTCCGGCAATGTATAACGCGGCCGGTTCAGCGGTTCCTTTGCCGGCTGTATTTTAAAATGCTGTTCCAGCGAAGACTCAAGGAAAGCTCCGTCAAAATCCCCGACCAGGATAACGGCCATGTTATCCGGCCTGTACCATTTTGAATAAAAATCCTTTAGCCGCTGGGCCGGCGCGTTCTCGATCACCTCCGGCAGGCCGATAGGAAGCCTTTCAGCATAGGGGGAACCTTCAAAAAGAACAGGCAGCATCTGGTTGCGCATGCGCTCGCCGGCTCCAAGCCTGGTGCGGTATTCTTCCATGATAACATTGCGTTCGTCATCAACGGCCTTTGCGTCAAAAGTAATCGCCCTGGTCCAGTCATCAATCACATCAAGGGCCGTGTCCGGAATGCGGCGGACACCATCAGCGGTTTCGACAGGAACCTCAATGCCGTAAACGGTTTCGTCGTAGGATGTATAGGCGTTAATCTCCGGCCCAAACCGCATACCCAATGATCGCAGATAATTAATCAGATCGGCCTGGGGAAACCGTTCTGTGCCGTTAAAGGCCATATGCTCGACAAAATGGGCAAGACCGCGCTCGTCTTCGGTTTCAAGAACTGAGCCCGCGTCAACGGCCAAAGTCAGATAGGCCCGGCCCGCAGGCATGGAGTTTTCCAGAATATAATACCGCAGCCCGGAAGGCAGAACGCCGGTGCGGGCGTTTTTCATAAAAGGAACCGGGTCTTTTGCGCTGCCCAAATCGCCGTAAACGGCTTTGCCCGCGGTCTGGCAGGCAAAGAGCGCAGGAATTAACGCAAACAGAAACAAAAATTTTTGCAGATAAAATTTTGCAATTCCGAAATTTTTCTGACAGAAATTTTGCTGACCAAAATTTTGTTGATTGATATTCATTCTTACAGTATAATGAATTTATGGTAAACAGTGCAGTATTGAAAGAAGAATACGCCAAAGGCCGGCGCTTTACCTATGCTGATTACAAGGCCTGGGATTTGGCAGAAGGTGAACGGTACGAGATGATTAACGGCCAGGCATTTGCGATGGCGGCTCCGAGTGCATATCATCAATCAATTAGCGGGGAAATTTTCAGGCAGTTCGCCAATTATCTGACTGGCAAACCCTGTAAAGTATATCCTGCTCCTTATGATGTCCGGTTATTTTATGAAGATGATGAAAGCGACGATACAGTTGTTCAGCCGGATATATCGATCGTTTGCGATAAAAATAAAAGGGGTGAAGAAGGATGCCGCGGCGCCCCGGATTTGGTTGTGGAAATATTGTCCCCGGCCAATACAGCAATTGAAATGCAGCAAAAATTCAGGCTCTACCGCGAGAGCGGAGTCCATGAATACTGGGTCATTGATCCGCAGAACAAAACCCTGCATGTCCATTTACTGGACAACGATAAAATTTTTGCAAAAACTTACGGCGAGAAAGAAACCGCGCCGGTAGGGATTTTCCCGGAATTAAAGATAGACTTAATGCCGGTCTTTTCGGAATAAATTCCGTCGGAATAAATTTAACAATAGAAGAATCTCTCACAGAGTCCGCGGAGTACACAGAGTAACACAAAGAAAGTAGAAAGTAGTAAGTAGTTAGTAGTTAGTAGTAAGTAGTAAGTAGTAAGTAGAAAATAAAAGAGAAAAATTAAAAAAGATAAGAAAGGAAAATCCATTTTTATCTTTTACTTCTTCATTTGTAATTTTTCTTTTATATCTCTCCGTGAATCTCTGTGCCTTTGTGAGCTCCGTGAGAGCTCTTCCTCCGTGAGAGCTCTTCAATATTAAACGAACTTATAAACTGTCTCGTGCCTGTACTCCTGGTCCGGGCGCAGGATTACCATGGCGCGGTCGGGCCCGTTGGGGCCGTCAGGCGGGTACTGGGTCTCCAGGCAAAAGGCGCAGTACTGTTTGTAGGAAAATCCGCCCTTACCGATCATGGGAGCGGCAACTCCTACCTTGTTGCCCATGTAGAACTGGATGCCGGGCTTGGTGGTCCAGACTTCCATACGTCTTGTCTGCTCCGGTTCCTCTGCTTCACAGACCTTGCGCAATTCTTTTTTATTGTCCAGATAAAAATGATGATCGAAACCCGCCTGCTGTTTTAATTGCAGATGGCCGGCGCTGTACCTGCTGCCTATCTCTGTCATGATACGCAGGTCAAACGGAGTGCCGTCAACTTTGGCGGGCGCTGCGTTCGGGATGCCGGCTGCGTCTGTGGGCAGGAAGCTATCAGAGTTGATGCGGATGCGATGACCCAGGATGTTTCCGCTGTTGTGTCCCCTTAGGTTAAAATAAACATGATTGGTAAGATTTACGACAGTGTCGGCGTCCGTTTTTGCGGAGTACTTAATAGAAACACTATTATCCTGTGTCAGGGTATAAATGACTTCGGCATCAAGCCTGCCGGGGTAACCTTGATCGCCGTCAGGGCTGGTCAGCGCAAGACGCAGTTTAGCGCCGCCGCTTTCTTCCATAATCTGGGCGTCCCACAATAAATACGAAAAACCCATATAACCGCCGTGTAAATGATGAACCATATCGGGCGGCTGGTTGGGATTGAGATTATAAGTTTTACCGTTAAGGGAAAAGGTTGAATTGGCGATGCGGTTGGCGTAACGGCCGACCAGAGCGCCAAAGTAGGGATTGCGGTTCTGGTACTGCTCCAGCGAATCAAATCCGGTAATGACATCGGCCGGATTGCCTTTGCGGTCCGGAACCCAAAGCTGCACCATACGCCCGCCGAAATTGGTTATCATTAACCGCATCCCGTTTTTGTTTGTCAGCGTAAAAAGATAAGCTTCGCGGCCGTCGGCCAGTTTGCCAAAAACTTCTTTCTTAACAGACATTTTTGTTACCCCTTGAGGGAGCCAATCATGACGCCCTGTATAAAATATTTCTGAATAAACGGATAAATCATCATTACCGGCAGGCTGGATACAATAATCAAAGCGTACTTTAAAAGATCGGCCATGCCAAGTTTGGCGGCAAGCAAAGTCTCGTCCATGGTAACGGTCGGGTCAATCATGTTGGAAATCAGAATATCCCGCAGTACGATTTGGAGGGGGAACAGGTTCCTGTTGGTAAGATAGAGGAAGGCGTTGAAGTAGGCGTTCCAGTGCCCGACCGCGTAGTACAACGTTATAACCGCGATGACTGCTTTTGAAAGGGGCAGCACGCAGTGTATCAGATACTGAATGTCTGAAGCGCCGTCAATCTCGGCGGCCTCCTGCAGTTCGGCAGGGATACTGTTCATAAAAAACGTCCTGGTAATGATCATGTCGTAAACGCCGATCGCGCCCGGAATAATCATGGCCCAGCGGGTGTTGAGCATGCCAAGATTGCGTATAAGGATATAACTGGGAATCATGCCTCCGCTGAACAGCATGGTAAAAGTAAATAGAAACATAAATACTTTTTTACCGGGAAGCCTGGGGCACGCGAGCGGATACGCGGCAAGTATTGTCATACCGACATTTATCAGTGTCCCGCAGCATGTGTATATAACGGTATTTATATATCCGATGCCTATCATGTTGTTTGTAAAAACAGCCTTATACCCTTCAAGGCTTAAATCCACAGGCCACAAAACAACTCTTCCCGTGGAAACGGCCCAAGGAGAAGAAAACGAAGACGAGATAACATAAAGAAGGGGATACAGTACTATCAGAAAAAGGAAGCCAAGGATAATAAATACAAAAATAAAAAAGGCCTGATCTTCCTTTGTTTCCCTGATTCTGTGTTTTTTGTCTGCTGCTGTTACCATAGACTGTTCCCTCCCAGACGGCTGCAAACCTTGTTGACAGTTATTATAAGTATCAGGTTAATTACAGAATTAAAAAGCCCGATTGCGGTAGCGTACGAAAAATCACCGCCTCCGATTACAAGGCCTACGCGGTATACATAGGTAGAAATAACCTCAGAGGCCGAACGGTTAAGATCGTTGGCCATAAGGTAAGCTTTTTCAAAACCTATGGTCATAATGCGGCCAAAATTCATTATCAGCAGAATCGTGGCCGTTGGCAGAATAGCAGGGAAGTCGATGTAGATAATCCGCATTAAGCGGTTCATGCCGTCGATTTTGCCGGCCTCGTGGAGCTCCGGCGAAACCGCCGAGAGGGCCGCAAGGTAGATGATGCTGTTCCACCCCATGTTCTGCCAGATACCGCTCCAGACAAAAAGATGGGGGAAGTAGTTTGCCTTGCCGAACAAATCCGGCGCACGTGACCCTGTAACAGCAAAAATAAATTTGCCCCAAATACCGATCCTTGGATCCAGAATCTGAAACATCATGCCTACCAGAACAACAGTAGAAATAAAATACGGAAGGTAAGTCACGGTCTGTATTGTCTTTTTTAATTTAGGCTGTGTTACGGTATTAAGGAGCAGGGCAAAAATAATCGGGAAAGGCATTCCCGCGATAAGCCCGTAAAGCGACAGGAGAGCCGTATTTGAAACAACCCTGATAAACTGGTAAGACTGAAAAAACCTGACGAAGTTTGTAAACCCAATCCACGGACTGCCCCAGATCCCGAGCGACGACCTGAAACGTTTAAATGCGATTTGGGCGCCGAGCATTGGATAATAATGGAAGATAATTATAAACAGGAGCGGCAGAAGCAGAAGGAGATACATCTGCCAGTGCCGTTTCATAAGAACCAGGGTTTTATTTTTATTAGCCATTTAAATCTCCAGTTAACAATGATCCAGAGTACCTTCGGCGCATTGCGAAGAAAGGCCGGTCGGCGGCATGGCCTGCGGCCGATCAGCCGGATGCTTTAAGGTATAGGTCTGGCCGGTCGAAGTACTTTCCCAAACTTTATGAATAATTTCAAAGGCGTGAAGCCCCAAATCCGCGTCTGCCCTTGGCTTGCGGTTATTCCTGATTGCATAAGCCATGTCGGCAACACCGATGCCGCGGAAAATCTGATCCCCAAATGCATGGGTAAACGGTATTATAAGCGGTTCCGGATTGTTCCGTTTTTTAACAGCAATGGGCCCGGTAAAATTGTTGGGATCGTGGGCATATAGCGTTCCGGTAGTCCCTATTACTTCAATTTTTTGCGGCCCGCCAAAGAGGCTCTCCGAAGTTATGGTCAGGGAACCAAGCACTCCGCTTTTAAACTGAAGCGAGGCTGCGATGGTATTTATGGAGGGCTCGGTATAATCATCACCGTAAAGGGGATTGTGGGGATTTAAAAATTTTCTGTGTTCATTTACGGTTTTGGCAAAACCGGTAACTTTTTCTATAGGACCAAACCAGTCAATAAAGGCGTGGAGATAATAGCCTCCCATATCAAAGGGAATGCCGCCTCCCGGTCTGTGGATCATCCGTATTTGATCATCGCTGGAGTCAAGCAGATAGCCGCGCTGGCAGATGCCGTTCACTGCCACAACTGTCCCGATCATGCCGCTGTCTATTACCCAGCGCGCAGTCTGCATACCCTGCCCCAAAAAAGCGTCCGGTGCGTTTGTGTAAGCAAGCTTCTTTTGCCTCGCAAGGGCGCGCAGTTCCTCGCCCTCTGCAAGGGTAACCGCCATCATTTTTTCGCAGTAAACGTGCTTGCCCGCGTTAAGGGCAGCCTTTGTCACTTCGTAATGCGACGGCGGATCGGTAAGGTTGACCACGATTTTAATTTCCGGATCGCGGTAAATCTCTTCGTTCGTCATTTGCTTAATGTTAAATTGTTCGGCGCGCTTTTTTGATCTCTCCGGTATAATGTCAGAGCACCCAACAACATCGGTAATCATAAAAAAATTGCAGATGTTTTTAAGGTACAGCTCGCTTATCACCCCGCAGCCGATAACAGCGGTTTTGAATGTTTCCAGTTTTGCCATATAAAGCCTATTTACCCAGTCCCTTGATAAATTCGTAATTTAGGCGCGCCGCCTGCGCAGGTTCAAGATTGGTATGATCCTGTTCTGCGACTATCCACCAATCCCGTTTGAGGGAAGTAACATAATCATAAATAGCTTTGAACGGGACAAGTCCTTTGCCAAGTTCCGTAATTCCTTTTCCCGCTTCTTCTCTGGGGCAATTGATCTTGTTGAATTCTTTGAAATGTAGCGCCTCAATACGGTCAATATGATCTTTTACAAATTGCAGTGAATCTATTCCGGCCTCGTGCGCCCATCCGACATCAGGAACGAGCTTCATCAGTTCCGAAGGAATTTTATCCAGAAATATTTTCATGCCGGCGCTGTTATTATAAAACTCCCAGTCATGGTTATGGAAGCAGAATTTAAGACCTTCGCTGTTGCACATTTTACCTATCTCGCAATAACTTGAAGCCTCGTTTTTATAGTCATCGGCAGTTTTATCTTTTCTGTAGGTGCTGCTTATAAAGATGTAGGAAACGCCGAGTTTTTTTCCGAATTCAACAGTGCCCCTCACATTGTCCAACTGCTGCTTTACAGAATCCTTGTCAAGGAAATCACCGCCCACATGCAGGGCAACCAGGTTCAGTTTAAGTTTGGTAAAAAGGTCTTTGTAATAATCAAGCCTTTCCAAATAAAAATGACGGACTCCGACTTCAATACCGTCATAACCGATTTGTTTGACTGTTTCGGCATATTTACCCAGATTATCCTTGATGGTTGGATTACCGAACACAATGGTCTGACACGCTGTTTTAATCATATAACACTCCTGTAAAAAAACGTTTTTGTACGAAATTCAAAAAAGGGGCCGGGAGGCCCCTTTTGTTCACCGGTTATTATTTATTTTTTGATACCAATGGCCCGATCATAACCGGACTGGGTGATCTCGAGGTATTTCGCGAGTCCCATCCTGTTGAGTTCGGCGACATAGGAATCCCAATCTCTGTCTACGCTCTTCTGTCCCAT